>OGYE01000002.1_pt1 | contig 142136 bp, 148 predicted proteins | sample 1576471 | NCBI WGS metagenome assembly OGYE01 (sample SAMEA3541532, study PRJEB24748) | human gut metagenome | biome: human gut; feature: human-associated habitat; material: faeces | place: China | collected 2012
ATTTAATTACAATAAATTTCAATATTTAGTTGAAATTATAGAAAAAAAAGGTTATTATATAAATGTTGTGAATACAATATGTAATGCGACTCACTTAAGACAAGTTGAGGCCAGAAAGGTCTCTTCAAGTGTTGATGCCATGATTGTTATTGGCGGAAAGCACAGCTCGAACACACAGAAACTATATGAAATATGCAAAAATGAGTGCAAAAACACTTATTATATACAGACTGTAGAAGATCTGGACTTGTGTGAATTAAAAACAATAGAGTCTATAGGTATTACAGCGGGGGCTTCCACCCCAAACAATATAATAGAGGAGGTTCATACTATATGTCAGAAATGAGTTTTGAACAAATGTTGGAAGAATCATTAAAAACAATTCATACAGGAGAGATCGTTGAAGGTACTGTTATCAGCGTTAAAGAGGACGAAGCAGTTCTCAATATCGGATACAAGTCAGATGGAATTCTTACACGTAACGAGTATTCAAATAACCCAACAGACTTAACAACTGTAATTTCTGTAGGTGATGTAATGACAGTTAAAGTACTTAAGGTTAATGATGGTGAAGGTCAGGTTGCAGTTACTTATAAGAGACTTGCAGCTGAAAAAGTAAACAAGAAATTAGAAGAAGCTTTTGAAAATAAGGAAGTTCTTAAGGCTCCTGTAGTTCAGGTTTTAAGCGGTGGTTTAAATGTTGCTGTTGAAGAATCAAGAGTATTTATTCCTGCAAGTTTAGTATCTGATACTTTCGAAAGAGATTTAACAAAATATGAAGGACAGGAAATCGAATTTGTTATTATCGAGTTCAATCCTAAGAAGAGAAGAATTATTGGTGACAGAAAACAGCTTATCGTAGCTGAAAAGAAAGCAGCAAAAGATGCTTTATTCGCTAAGATTGAAGTTGGAATGACTGTTGAAGGTGTTGTAAAGAATGTAACTGATTTCGGTGCATTTGTTGATATAGGTGGAGCTGACGGTTTATTACATATCTCTGAAATGTCATGGGGACGTGTTGGTAATCCAAGAAAGCTTTTCAAAGTAGGTGATAAGGTTACAACATTCATTAAAGAAATTAATGGCGATAAGATTGCATTAAGTCTTAAATTTGAAAACACAAATCCATGGGCTAATGCTGAAGAAAAATATGCAGTAGGAGCAATTGTTACAGGTAAAGTTGCAAGAATGACAGACTTTGGAGCATTCGTTGAACTTGAACCAGGCGTAGATGCACTTCTTCATGTATCTCAGATTGCTAAGCAGCATGTTGAAAAACCATCTGATGTATTAAAGATTGGTGAAGAAATCGAAGCTAAGATTGTTGACTTTGACGAAGAAAACAAGAAAATCAGCTTAAGCATTAAGGCTTTACTTCCAGATGATGATGAAGTTGTAGCTGATGAAGTAGAAGACACAGTTGAAGAATAATTTATAAATAATATATAAGAAAAAAGGGTAGGTTTTCCTACTCTTTTTTCTTTCTTACTCAGTTGTAGTAAATATGTAACAAATGCTTAACAAAATAAAAAGAAAAAATTATTTGCAAAAAGCTATGAACGGTATTATTATAATAGAGGTTTAAGAAAGATATAAGATTTTGGCTTTGGAGATGATATGAGAGTAATTGCGGGAAAAGCAAGAAGATTGCAATTGAAAACAATTGAAGGAATGAATACAAGACCAACACAGGATAGAACAAAAGAAACGATGTTTAATGTAATAAATAATTGCGTTCCAGGATGTTATTTCTTAGACTTGTTTAGTGGAAGTGGTGGAATTGGAATTGAAGCTGCAAGCAGAGGAGCGAAAAAATGTGTTTTGGTAGAAAATAACAGGCGGGCATACGATTGTATAATGTATAATTTAAAATATACAAAACTTGAAGATGTTTCGAAGGTTATGTTTACAACAGTAGAAAGTGCTATAAAACAATTAGATAATGTCGGTGAACATTTTGATATTGTATTTATGGATCCACCATATAATCATTTGTTTGAAAAAGATGTATTGAATTATCTTAAAGAGTCCAACTTAATTTCGAATGAAAGCATTATTATTGTAGAAGCTTCTAATGAAACAGAGTTTGATTATTTAGAAGACATGGGTTATAAAATAATTAAAGAAAAGGTGTATAAAACAAATAAACATGTTTTTATACAATTGTGTGGTGAATAGTATGGTAAGAGCAATTTATCCGGGAAGTTTTGATCCTGTTACATATGGACATTTAGACGTAATTAAAAGAGCATCTAAAATAGTAGACGAGTTAATTGTCGGAGTATTGAATAATAAATCAAAAACGCCGTTGTTTTCTGTAGAAAATCGTGTTAAAATGTTAAATGATGCTGTATCGGACTTGCCAAATGTTAAGGTTATGTCATTTGAGGGTCTGTTGGTTGACTTCGCAAAAAAAGTTGATGCACAACTAATCGTAAGAGGCTTACGTGCGGTTACAGATTTTGAATATGAACTTCAGATGTCGCAGACGAACAGTGTTTTAAATAATGAAGTAGATACAATATTTTTTACAACAAGTTTGGAGTATGCGTATCTTAGCTCGAGTACAGTTAAGGAAGCTGCATATTTCGGAGCAGATATTAGTAAATTTGTTCCACCAAATGTCGTAATAGAAGTAAAGAATAAATTAATGAAAAATAAAGGAGATAGATAAGATGAGCAAGATTGAACAAATCATTACAGAAATTGAAGAATATATTGATGGATGTAAATTTAAGCCATTGTCTTCATCAGTAATTATGGTTAACAAAGATGAAATAGATGAAATGTTAGCTGAATTAAGACTTAGAACACCTGATGAAATTAAAAAATATCAGAAGATAATTGCAAATAAAGATGCTATTTTAAATGACGCTAAAGAAAGAGCTGAAAATATGGTTGCTGAAGCAACAGCACATATTAATCAGTTAGTTAGCGAGCATGAAATTATGCAACAGGCATATAAAGAAGCTAATTCAATAATTGAAAGTGCTCAGAAACAGGCACAGGAAATGTTGGATTCTGCTACAAATGAAGCTAATTCTGTAAGAATGAATGCAATGCAGTACACAGATGATATCTTAAATAATGTTCAGGGAATTCTTACAACAGGCATGAATAATTTCCAGAATATTCAGGATACAATGATGAATGCATTAAATGGTTCATTAGATGTTGTTGTTGAAAGCAGAAGAGAATTAAGTGGTGAAGAACCTGAACCACAGGCTCCTGAAGTTGCAGATGACGTTGATGATTATACAGTTGATTTAGATAAATAATATAATAAAAATGTAAAAAAACAGGCAATGTTTTCGCTATCAAAGCGATAATTTGCCTGCTTTTTAATAAGTAAAAATTCTTTAAGACAAGGAAGAGAGAAAACTAAGATTTTTATGATTAATATAAAAATTTATTTGAATCTATAAATTACATTGTTAAATAAATACTATCTGTTAAAAATAAAGTGCTTAAATTGATTTATAGTAAACTTATTATGAAATTAAAAATGGTTTTGTAATTGAAATATATATAAAACAATATACAAAATATTAAAAGTGATTCAATTTTTCCGATAATATAATATTTTATGTATGATTTACTAGGAAGAAAAGATATGGATTGAATAAAAATGCATATTCCACCTGTAATAGAAAAAAGACATAAGGTAAATAATTTGTGTATAGTTGAAAGCGATAATTGACTTACATATTTTGAACCGGATATTATTTCCATAAACGAAGTAATAATATTTAATGGTATATTATCGTTGCTTATAAAAATAGAAAGCCATGCATTTATAGTTGTGAATATGATTATGTACATTCCAATTTTAATTAAAGATGATACCGTGTTGTTTAGCACTGAAATGGATGAATTATTGTCAGTATTACATATGCTGACTTGTTGTTTGCTAAAAAATAAATGAGAATTAATTATACCTGTAATTATAGGCGGCAAAAAAATAAACATTATAACTATTGAATTTTTAAAATAAGAATCGAGGCAAAGATATGATACGTAGTTAATTACATAAGAAATGCTTGGGTTATTACAGAATGTTAATAGTTTTTTTGCCTCGTCTTCGGAAATTAGATTGTTTTTTAATCCTTCGAATATTGTTTTACACCCTAAAGGATATCCACTTAAAAATCCACATATTATAATAAATGAACTAAATTGGCTTGCATTAAAAATGTGTTTTAATATTGGATAAAAGAATTTGGAAATAATATTACATAGGTTTTTTTTTATAAGAATGTTGATGATTAAAATAAACGGCAGCAACGAAGGAATCATTGAGTATAATACAAGATTGATGCCTGTTTTCACGCCTAAGATAGTTTCTTTTGGAAGTAGAATGATAAATAAGATACAAAGCAGACAACAAATTAATTCAAAATATTTTACAAAGCTTTTTTTCATTTTTTTATTTATTATATAGTTTAAAGGAATGAAATAGAACTTGAAATATATATAAAAATACAATAGAATGTACAAAGAAGATTTCAAAAGAAGAGGATTGCTATGAAATTTAGTTCTATAGCCAGTGGCAGCAAGGGAAATTGTCTTTTGTATGAAAATAACGATGTAAAGTTACTTGTAGATGCTGGGATAAGTAAAAAAAGAATTGAAGAAGGTATAAGTGAATGCGGAAGCAGTTTAGAAGAAGTGAATGGTATACTTATAACACATGAACATTCTGACCATATTTCCGGATTAGGCGTTGTATCGAGAAAATATCATATTCCAATATATGCTACAAAAGGAACCATATCAAAGATACTTGAAGACAGTAAGGTTGGAACGATTGATAGGAATTTGTTTAATGAAATTGAAGAAAATAAAGATTTTTATATGGGAAGTACATTAGTTACTCCATTTTCGATATCGCATGATGCGGCACAACCGGTTGCATACAGATTTGATTCTGATGGGAAATCAATGGCTGTGGCGACAGATATGGGGATGTATGATGATTACATAATTGGTAATTTAAAAGGACTTGATACAGTATTAATTGAATCAAATCATGATATTAATATGTTACAGATAGGTCCTTATCCATATGCACTTAAAAGACGTATATGGGGAAATAAAGGTCATTTATCAAATGAGACATGCGGCAATTTGTTAAATGAAATTATATCTGACAGACTTAAGAAAGTAATTCTTGGTCATTTAAGTAAAGAAAATAATTTGCCTGAATTGGCATATGAAACAATCAGAAATGAAATAAATATGGCTGATGGTAATTATTGTGCTGATGATATCAGTATACAGGTGGCAAGTAGAACTGAACCTTCTTGCCATATTGAATTTTAATTTAGGAGGCATAAAATGAAAAAAACTATTATTACTGTTGTGGGAAAAGATACAGTAGGTATTATTGCAAAGGTATGTACATATTTAGCAGATAATTCTGTAAATATTCTTGACATTTCACAGACAATTGTACAGGATTATTTTAATATGATGATGATTGTAGATTGTAATAATGCCAGCCAGCCTGCAGATAAACTTGCAGATGATCTTGAAAAAATAGGTGATGATATTGGCGTTTCAATAAAGATGCAGCACGAAGACATTTTTAATAGTATGCATAGAATTTAATGGAGGAATCATGATTAATTTATTTGAAGTAAAAGAAACTAACAAAATGATTGAAAATTACAATCTTGATGTAAGAACAATCACTATGGGAATCAGTTTGTTAGATTGTATTAGTGATGATTTAGAGACATTAAATAATAATATATATAACAAAATTAAAAAATATACATCAGATTTAGTAAAAACAGGTGATGACATTGCAAAGGAATTTGGAATTCCTATTGTAAATAAAAGAATTTCAGTTACTCCTATTTCATTGATTGGTGGTAGCGCATGTAAAACTCCTGATGATTTTGTTACAATTGCAAAAACACTTGATAAAGTAGCAAAGGAAGTTGGAGTTAACTTTTTAGGTGGATATTCAGCTTTGGTATCTAAAGGTATGACACCGGCAGAAGAAAATTTGATTCGTTCAATTCCTAAAGCACTAGCAGAGACAGAAAGGGTATGCAGTTCAGTTAATGTTGGCTCTACAAAAACAGGAATTAATATGGATGCTGTCAGACTTATGGGTGAAATTGTTCTTGAAACTGCAGAATATACAAAAGAACAGGATTCTCTTGGTTGTGCAAAATTAGTTGTATTTTGTAATGCACCGGATGATAATCCATTTATGGCTGGAGCATTTCATGGTGTTACAGAAGCTGATGCCATTATTAATGTCGGTGTAAGTGGACCTGGTGTAGTAAGACATGCATTAAAGAAAGTTCGTGGAGCAGACTTTGAAGTATTATGCGATACAATTAAAAAGACTGCTTTTAAAGTAACAAGAGTGGGTCAGTTAGTTGCAGAAGAAGCTTCTAAGAGACTCAATGTACCATTTGGTATTGTTGATTTGTCTTTAGCCCCTACACCTGCGATTGGTGATAGTGTAGCTGATATATTAGAAGAAATTGGATTGCAAAGAGCCGGAGCTCCGGGAACAACTGCAGCATTAGCATTATTAAATGATCAGGTTAAAAAAGGTGGCGTTATGGCATCTTCATATGTCGGTGGTTTAAGTGGTGCGTTTATCCCTGTAAGTGAAGACCAGGGAATGATTGACGCAGTAAAAGAAGGAGCACTTTCAATAGAAAAATTAGAGGCTATGACATGCGTATGTTCAGTTGGTTTAGATATGATTGCAATACCCGGGGATACAAAGTCAACTACAATTGCCGGAATTATCGCTGATGAATCAGCAATCGGAATGATTAATCAGAAAACGACAGCTGTAAGAGTTATTCCTGTAATTGGAAAGGGTGTTGGTGAAATGGTAGAATTTGGTGGATTATTAGGATATGCACCTATTATGCCGGTTAGCCAGTTCTCTTGTGATGCTTTTGTAAACAGAACAGGAAGAATTCCAGCACCAATTCATAGTTTTAAAAACTAAATTAATTCTAATATATTGCGTTAGCGTTATTATATTATAAAAAAACTTCCCTAAATATCGTTATTTGATGTTTAGGGAAGTTTTTTATACCGTTTCATAAAAATATAAAGGTTCTAAACTTTGCTCTAATTAAAGCCTAGAACTATGTTTTTTAGAAACTAAATAATTATAATTTTATAATTAAATTCTGTTGGCATATATTTTCCGGATTTATTCATATAAACTAATCTGTAAATTGAATCACAATAAAGCCAATTATCTAAAAGCTTTTTAATATCTCCTGTTGATGTTTTGTAATAGATTGATAATTTTGAAATTATATCGACATTACTGTTTTCTTTGATATGTTTAAGTATATCTGAAGAGGATTTCTTAAATCCTAATAATCGTCCAACCGGTAAATAGCCAATTCTTTTATAAAAATCTATATCTTCTGAATGAATATTAAGCATAATATGCATTAATGTCCTTGATATTCTTGAGTAAGTATAGTTCTTACTTTGTAATTTTTCTATAAATGATTCAAAACTGTAAAAGTTTGCTCTTTCATTTAGTATTCTGTTTGATAAATCTGTATTTATATCGTTGAATTTATCAAATGAATCATTATTTAAGAGTGTAAGTCCTAACATACTCGAAAAATCATTTAATGTAATCAAAGAGTTTTGCTCTTTTTCATTTAGTAAAGATGAAAATGCAGCCTTTGAAAGGTGATTTGCAATAGAGTCTAAAGCTACATCATTTGTAAAAGCTTCTCTGATTCCACTCGCTGAAGCAAATGAGCTGTTAAGTGATGTTGAATTGTAACCTGAGCCTTCTCTGTTAATTCCAACAGGCACTATTGGAGAATTTAACTCGATTAAAGCCTTTATATATTCAATTGCTAATATATTGTTAGGTTTTGATAAAACGTCTGCTATGTTCGAATTGACATCGATTGACATTAGATAATCAGTTAATGCTTTTTGTCTTGCAACAGGGTAATTATTTCCACTTTTTAAATGCAAAGCTAAAGATGCTTTGTATTCATCCGGTTCATCATGTAATATTGATGCAATCGACTTTAGTAAGTCAAGATTGTTGTCTTCACATCCAAAGCATAAATAATTGATACAATTTAAATTATGGAGAAAATATACACTCGCTTTAGCGAAAGTTTCAGCACTAGCAGTAGAAAATACAGGGGGTAATTCAAAAACACAGTCACAACCATTTTCTAATGCATGTAAAGTGCGGTCGTATTTGTTTATTATTGCAGGACAGCCACGTTGAACGAAATTTCCGCTCATTATTACAATTACACGATCAGCTCCGGTGAATTCTTTTGCTTTTTTTATTAAATATGCGTGCCCATTGTGAAATGGATTAAATTCAGCAATTATGCCTATAGTTTTCATATAATTTATTCCTTCTAACTTAATTTATTAAATATTTTATCACTGTTTTATTTAATATGTAAACTGTTAAATAAATTATACTAAAAATTGAATGTTCTGTTGTGAAAATTAGCCATATACGTTATAATGTTAGAAGTTTACAAAAAGGAGAAAATAGATGGATTTTATTGAGTCAGTGAAAGAAAAAGCAAAAAATAATAAAAAGACAATTATTTTGCCAGAAGGTATGGACAAAAGAACGTATAAGGCTGCAGAGCAGATATTAAAAGAGGGGTTTGCAGATTTAATTATTTTAGCAACACCGGAAGAAGTTGAAGAAAACAGTGACGGTGCTGACGTATCAAAAGCAACTATTATTAATCCGAGAACTTGCGAAAAAACACCCGAATATGTAGAAGGGTTTTTTCAGTTGAGAAAAGCAAAAGGAATGACAAGAGAACAGGCATTGGGTATTTTGACATCTGATTATATGTTCTTTGCGTGTATGATGTTAAAATGCGGAGATGGAGATGGCGTTGTTTCAGGAGCATGCCATTCCTCAGCTAATACATTAAGACCTGCTTTACAGATTATAAAAAGTAAACCTGGCACAAAATTAGTGTCAGCTTTCTTTGTTATGTGCGTGCCTAATAAAGAATTAGGAGCAAATGGTGTATTTGTAATGGGTGATTGTGGTTTGAATCAGAATCCAACATCAGCAGAATTAGCAGATATAGCAGCAAGCAGTGCTGAGTCATTTGAATATTTAGTAGGTGAAAAGGCAAGAGTTGCAATGCTTTCTCATTCAACATATGGAAGTGCAGCTCACCCTGATGTTGATAAGGTTGTAGAAGCTACAAAGATTGCAAAGAAAGAATATCCTCAATTTTTAATAGATGGAGAATTGCAGACTGATGCAGCTGTAGTACCTGAAGTAGCAGCGTTGAAAGCACCGGATAGTGAAGTCGCCGGAAGAGCAAATGTTTTAGTATTCCCTGATTTAGATGCAGGAAATATTGGATATAAATTAGTTCAGAGATTAGGACAGGCAGAAGCTTATGGACCATTGTGCCAGGGTATAGCAAAACCTATAAATGACCTTTCAAGAGGCTGTAGTGCAAAAGATATTGTAGGTGTTGTTGCAATCACGGCGGTTCAGGCAGGACAGGAATAGGAGGAATAATGAACGTTTTAGTAATTAATTGTGGCAGTTCATCATTAAAGTTTCAATTAATTGATTCTGTAAGTGAGAAAGTGTTAGCAAAAGGATTGTGTGAAAGAATTGGTATTGATGGAAGTAAGATTGAATATGAACCATACAATGGTGAAGAACAGGAAAAAGAAGTTTCAATGCCAACACATAATGAAGCTATTAAAATTGTTATAGATTCATTACTTAATAAAGAAACAGGAGTTATTAAAGATTTAAGTGAAGTTGGAGCAGTTGGTCATAGAGTTGTACATGGTGGAGAATATTTTTCAAAATCAACTATTGTCACGGATGAAGTTATTAAGAAAATCGAAGAATGTAATGATTTGGCACCTCTTCATAACCCGGCTAATATAATAGGAATCAAAGCTTGTATTAATGCAATGCCTGATACACCTAATGTTGTCGTGTTTGATACAGCATTTCATCAGACAATGCCTCCTAAAGCTTATTTGTATCCTATTCCATATGAATATTATAAAAAATATAAGATAAGAAGATATGGATTCCATGGAACATCTCATAGTTATGTTTCAAAGAGAGTCGCTCAGATTATGGATACGCCATATGATAAATTAAAGACTATTGTCTGTCATTTAGGAAATGGTGCAAGTATATGCGCAGTTGAAAATGGTAAATCTATAGATACAAGTATGGGTCTTACTCCGTTAGCAGGAGTTGCTATGGGAACACGTTCAGGAGATATTGACCCAAGCATCGTTGAAGTTATTTCAGAAAAAGAAAACATGAATGTTAAAGAAGTACTTAATGTTTTAAATAAAAAATCAGGTGTTTTAGGTTTATCAGAAGTATCAAGTGATTTTAGAGATATAACAAAGGCTATTGAAGAAGGAAATGAAGTAGCAAAGAATGCATTAGAAGTATTTGCAAATACAGTAGTTAGATTTGTTGGCGCTTATGTAGCTGAAATGAATGGTGTTGATGCTATTGCATTTACGGCAGGCGTAGGTGAAAATAATCAGGCTGTAAGAAAGATGGTTTGCGAACAATTAGGATATTTAAGTGTGTCTCTTGACGAAAAGGCTAATGAAAAGAGAAGAGAAGAAATTATGATTTCAACTCCTGATTCAAAAGTAAAAGTATTTGTAATTCCAACAAATGAAGAATTAGCAATAGCAAGAGAAACTCTAGAACTTTTATCATAAGACAGATAATAGCTGATTGTTTTTGAGTGAAAATTTTTGTGAAACTATGATAAACATATTTGGTAAACAAATCACAAAATAATTAAATAAAAAAAGTGTTTGACAAAAATATACCATATATGTATAATTGTAAAGGTGTCTTTAGGGAGAAACAAGTTATGTTAATTGATTTGATAGAGATATTACAGAAAGAAGAAGGAACTAAAAGAGTTCAGACTAAAGTTGAAAGGAAGAAATTCCTAGCTGCTAAGTTTGAATATAAGATAACTGACAGTGATGTAAAGTTTGTATTTTCAAACGCCGGAAAGAAACATATCAATGTTAAATGCACTGGGAATGTTATTATAGAAGCACCTTGTTTCAGATGTCTTGAACCGGTCACATTTACAATAAATATTGATTCAACCAAAGATATGGATATGAATAAAACAGCAGAAGAGAAGATTGCCGACTTAGATGAGGAGAATTATCTTGAAGGAACAGTCTTTGATACTGAGGTTTTTGTATTCAATGAGATTCTGGTTAACTTACCGATGAAGGTTCTCTGCAAAGAAGATTGTAAGGGAATTTGCAATAGATGCGGCGCTAATCTCAATAAAGGATTCTGCGACTGCGATACTGCTGTACCAGATCCGAGAATGTCGAAAATATTAGATATTTTTAATCAGTTTAAGGAGGTGTAAACCATGTCTATCTGTCCAAAGAACAAATCTTCTAAAGGAAGAAGAGATAAGAGAAGAGCTAACTGGAAAATGTCAGTTCCTGGTCTTGTAAAGTGTAGCAAATGTGGAGCTTTAATGATGCCTCACAGAGTTTGCAAGGCATGTGGATCATACAACAAGAAAGAAATCGTTTCAGTTGACTAATTAGGATGGTCCGTGTTTATGCACGAGAAAGCGTTAAAATAAGGCTTTGCGGATATTTATATCTGCGAAGCCTTATTTTTATGTTGTCTTATTCAAGTTTGCTTGATTTTAAAACATAATTTTAGTATAGTTATTTTATGTGCTTAAGGAGGAAATAATTATGTCACAGACAATAGTTGCATTAGATTGTATGGGCGGAGATAACGCACCTGGTGAAATTATAAAAGGCGGTATTGAAGCGTTAAAAGAAAATAAAGATGTTTTTCTTAAAATGGTAGGAAGACAGGAAGATGTTAACAGAGAACTTGAGAAATATGATTATGACAAGACTAGAGTTGAAGTTGTAAATGCTACAGAAGTTATTGAAACAGGAGAACCTCCGGTAGTAGCTATTAGAACGAAAAAAGATTCCTCTCTTGTTAAATGTATGTATATGGTAAAACATGGAGAATGCGATGCTCTTGTATCAGCAGGAAGTACCGGAGCCACTTTAGTTGGAGGACATGTAATTGTAGGTCGAATTAAGGGAGTTGAAAGACCACCTCTTGCACCTCTTATTCCAACGGAAAAAGGCGGAGCACTTTTGATTGACTGTGGGGCTAATGTTGATGCTAAGCCTTCTAACCTAGTTCAGTTTGCACAGATGGGTTCTATATATATGGAAAATATTTGCAAGGTTAAAAATCCAAAAGTAGGTTTAGTAAATATTGGTGCTGAAGAAGAAAAAGGAAATAACCTTGCTAAAGAAACGTATCAGTTGTTAAGTAATCTTGAAGGTATTAATTTTATTGGCAATATTGAAGCAAGAGAAATTCCTGAAGGAAAAGCTGATGTAGTTGTATGTGATGCATTTGTTGGAAATGTTATTTTAAAAATGTATGAAGGTGTTGGTGGAGTTCTTTTAAAGAAAGTTAAAGGAACTTTAATGACAAGTTTGAAAACTAAAATCGGTGCATTACTTATAAAAAAAGAATTGAAAGAAACTTTGAAAACATTTCAGATGGATCAGTATGGTGGAGCACCTTTACTTGGATTGAAAGGATTAGTTGTTAAGACTCATGGAAATTCAAAGGCCATAGAAGTGAAAAACTCTATCATTCAGTGCATTTCTTTTAAAGAAATGAATATAAATGATAAAATATCAAAAAAATTAGCAGTTAAAAAGGAGAATTAAAAATGGAAATCGAAAGACTTTATAAAGCAGTAGCAAGTGTATTGGATATTGATGAAAGCACAATCACACCTGAATCAAAATTTGCAGATGATTTAGGTGCAGATTCTTTAGATGTTTTAGAAATAATTATGAGCATTGAAGATGAATTTAATATTAAGATTCCAACTAACGGAGCTGAAAATATTGTTACAGTCGGAGATGCTTTTGAAGCAATAAAAAAGGTTATGAATAAATAATATTTGACTATGAAAATTATTTAAGTACATTAGAAAAGGTGCAATATCACTCTAAAATGATATTAGCCTTTTCTTTTGTGTGTAAAAAGGAGTTAATATGAATTCAGATTATGAAAAATTAGAAAGTGTAATCGGATATGAATTTGATAATAAAAAGTTATTAGTTAATGCTTTAACTCATACATCATATGCTAATGAGCATAAAAATAGAAAAGTTAAAGACAATGAAAGACTTGAGTTTCTTGGTGATGCTGTTTTAGAACTAGTATCTAGTGAGTTTTTATTTTTGAATTATGAAATGCCGGAAGGAAAAATGACACGACTTAGAGCAAGTCTTGTGTGTGAAGGCACTCTTGCAAGAGATGCTAAAGAAATTAATCTTGGAGATTTTTTATATCTTGGAAAAGGTGAAGATGAATCAGGAGGAAGAAATCGTGATTCAGTAACATCAGACGCATTAGAAGCACTAATAGGAGCTATATTTTTAGATGGTGGTTTTGACAAAGCTAAAGAGTTTGTGCTTAAATTTGTGCTAAATGACATTGAAAATAAAAAATTGTTTTTTGATAGTAAGACAATTTTGCAGGAAAGAGTAGATATGATTAAGGCTGGCAAAGTGTCATATAAAATAATAGACGAAATAGGCCCTGATCATGATAAGAGTTATACTGCACAGGTATTGCTTGGAGAACAAGTTATAGGTGAGGGCATAGGAAGAACAAAGAAGGCTGCAGAACAACAGGCAGCATATGTCGCACTTAAATCTATGGATAAGAGGAAATAATATGTACTTAAAAAGTATTGAAATACATGGTTTTAAATCATTTGCAAATAAAATTAAATTTGAATTTCATAATGGTATAACTGGAATTGTTGGACCAAATGGCTCAGGAAAAAGTAATGTTGCTGATGCTGTGAGATGGGTTCTTGGTGAACAGAAGGTAAAACAGCTTCGTGGATCTAAGATGGAAGATGTAATATTTGCCGGAACTGAAAACAGAAAACCGTTAGGATTCGCTTATGTAGCAATTACATTGGATAATTCTGACCATAAATTAGATGTTGATTATGAAGAAGTAACTGTTTCAAGAAGATTATTCAGATCCGGTGAAAGTGAATATATGATTAATGGAACTCAGGTTAGACTTAAAGATGTAAATGAACTTTTTTATGATACAGGTATTGGTAAGGAAGGTTATTCTATTATTGGGCAGGGTCAGATTGATCAGATCTTAAGTGGAAAACCTGAAGAAAGAAGAGAATTATTCGATGAAGCAGCCGGTATTGTTAAATTTAAAAGAAGAAAGAATCAGGCTTTAAAGAAATTAGACGATGAGAATCAGAATCTTGTCAGAGTTCAGGATATATTAGCAGAACTTGAACGCCAGGTTGGTCCATTAGAGAAACAATGCGAAAAGGCTAAAAAATATTTACTTTTTAAAGATGATTTAAAGAAATATGATGTAAATATGTTTTTAGTCGAAATGGAAGATATTAAAAACAGATTGTCTGATTTAGACAAAAAACTTGAAATAGCAACATCGGACATGAATTCCTCAAATGAAGAATTTGAAAATATAAAGAAGCAGTATACTAAGTTAGAAGCAGATTTGGAAGAAATAAACAATTCAATTGAAGCCAAAAAAACAATGTCAACAGATACTGTTCTTAAAATTGAAAAATTAGAAGGAAGAATTCTTGTTCTTAAAGAACAGATTAATTCAGCTAAAAACAACGAAGAGTTTATTGCAACAAGAGTAAATGCTATTTCTTCAGATATAGCCAAAAAGGAAAAGGATTTGACTGAATTATGTAAAGAAAAAGACGATAATGAAAATGTAATTCAGGAAACTATTAAATCGCAGTCAGAAATAACGACTGATATTTCTGTTATTAAAGAAGAAATTGAGAATTTTGATAAAGAAATTGCAGAGCATAAAGCCGAGATTATCGAAATATTAAATTCTAAGTCAATGATTAAATCAAAATTGCAAAGATGTGATACATTGCTTGAACAGATTAATATAAGAAAATCTCAACTTAATCAAAAACTTATAGAATTTCAAAGCGAAAAGGAAAATCAGGAAAGCAAAATAGAAGAACTTAAAGCTGAGTTAGATAAAGTAAACGATTTAATCGATGAATTAAACAAAACTGTTTCAGAATATAGAAATGACTTAAATGATTTAAGAGTAGAAAATTCTAAAATAACAAAGTCAATATCTGAAAACCGGGAAAGATATCATAAGTCAAAATCAAATCTCGAAGCTTTAAAAAACATTACTGAAAGATATGAAGGCTATGGAAATAGTATCAAAAAAGTAATGGAATTAAAGGAAAACAAGAAAGGTATTATTGGTGTTGTTGCTGACATTATTAAAGTTGAAAAGAAATATGAAGTTGCAATTGAAACAGCTTTAGGTGGAAATATTCAGAATATAGTAACTGATACAGAAACAACAGCTAAGGAAATAATTGAATATTTAAAGAAAAATAAATATGGTCGAGCTACATTTTTACCTTTGAGTAGTATGACTAAAAAAACGGGCTTTAATAATGAAGATGTATTTTCTGATAAAGGTGTTTTAGGTCTTGCATGTGATTTAGTTGAAATAAAAAAAGAATACGAAGGCGTAACTAAATATTTGTTAGGAAAAGTCGTAGTTGTAGACACGATTGATAACGCAATTGCACTAGAACGTAAATATAGATATTCTTTAAGAATTGTAACTTTAGAAGGTGAATATTTAAATATTGGTGGTTCTATTTCGGGTGGTGCATTCAAAAATAACAGCAATCTGTTAGGAAGAAGAAGAGAAATAGAAGAACTTGAGAATAAATTAAAAGACCTTAAGAATGAAAAAGAAAATCTTGATAAGAATTTAATAGAAAATAGAAGTAAAACAAGTGTTTTAAATGATGAACTTGATAAAATTAATAAGGCACTTCAGGAACAGAACATTGCAAAAAATACATTGGAGTTGAATTTAAAACAAGCTAAAGACAGAAAGAATAACATTGATACAGAATATCAGGAATATACTGCTGAAAGTGGAAATATTGCATCTGAAATCGGAAATATCAATAATAATAGTTTAGAACTTAACAAAGAACTTACTAATGTTGAAGATAGAAATTCCGAATTAGAAGAACTTATTAAACAAAAAAGTAATAATATGGATTCTATAAATGCAAAGCTTGTTGAAAAAACGTCGTTGTTAGAAGAGATTAATATTGAAATTTCAAGTTTAAAGCAAAAGCATGAATTTTTATGCGAAAAGATTCAAAATAGCAATAATCAGATTTCAGATTTAAAGAATGAGTTGGAACAGATTAAAAACAATTCAAGTGAAAACAACAATGAGATTTCAGCTAGAATTGAAACTATTGATGGCATAACAAAGGAAATCGAAGAAGGACGTAAACTTATTGAAAAGCTTAATTTAGAAATTGAAGACCTTAAAAATGCTAAGGAAAAGCAGAATAAAGATCATAAAGAATTTTTCGATAAGAGAGAAGAACTTTCTTCAAGAATAACACAATTAGATAAAGAAATTTACAGACTTAACAGCCAAAAAGAAAATTTACAGGAAAAGAATGAGACAAAAATTAATTATATGTGGAACGAGTATGAAATCACATATAGAAATGCTGTTGAACTTAGAGATGAAAGTCTAAATGATAAAGCAGAACTTAGAAATAGCATTGCCAATTTAAAACGTCAGATTAAAGAGTTAGGAGACGTAAATGTAAATGCTATTGAAGAGTTTAAGGAAATAAACGAAAGATATCAGTTTATGAAAGAACAGCATGAAGACTTAATGCGTGCAAAAGAAAATCTTTTGAAAATTATTGACGAATTAGAAGTCGGCATGCGAAAACAGTTTAAAGAAAAATTTGCTGAAATTCAGGTTGAATTTGATAAGGTATTTAAGGAATTATTTGGCGGTGGCGCAGGAGTTATTGAACTTACTGAAGCAGATGATATTCTTGATGCAGGAATTAATATTATTTCACAGCCGCCTGGAAAGAAACTTCAAAATATGATGCAGCTTTCAGGTGGAGAAAAAGCACTTACGGCAATTTGTCTTTTGTTTGCAATTCAGAATTTAAAGCCATCTCCATTCTGTCTTCTTGACGAAATTGAAGCTGCATTAGATGGCTCAAATGTAATCAGATTTGCGGAATATTTGCATAAACTTACAGAAAATACACAGTTTATTGTTGTTACACACAGACGAGGAACAATGGGATGTGCTGATAGATTATATGGTATTACAATGCAGGAAAAAGGTGTATCAGCCTTAGTTTCAGTAGATTTATTGGAAGGAAATTTGGATAAATAAAGGAGTTTGTAAATGGAAGAAAAGAAAGGCTTTTTTGGAAAACTTGTATCAGGGCTTACAAAAACAAGAAATTCTATAGTATCAGGATTAGATTCAATATTCAGTGGATTTTCACATATTGATGACGATTTCTATGAAGAATTAGAAGAAATTTTAATTATGAGTGACATTGGTGTTAATACAACAATGGAAATAATAGAGAAACTTAAAGAACAGGTAAAAGAGTTAAAAATAAAAGAACCTGAAGATTGCAAGGAGTTGCTGATTAAAAACATTGAAGAACAGATGGATTTAGGAGAAAATGCATATGATTTTGAAAATGAAAAATCAGTAGTTATGGTAATCGGTGTAAATGGTGTAGGAAAAACTACATCTATCGGAAAACTTGCGGCACAGCTAAAAGGAAATGGCAAAAAGGTTGTTATGGCGGCTGCTGATACTTTTAGAGCTGCTGCAGCTGATCAGCTAAAAGAGTGGGCCAGACGTTCAAATGTAGATATTGTAGCGGGAAATGAAGGTTCAGATCCGGGAGCTGTTTTGTTTGATGCAATTGCATCTGCTAAAAATAAAAATGCTGACGTACTACTTTGTGATACTGCGGGAAGACTTCATAATAAGAAGAATCTTATGGAAGAACTTAAAAAATTAGACAGAATTATTGAAAAGGAATATTCAGGATGTATAAGAGAAAATCTTATCGTTCTTGATGCTACGACAGGACAAAATGCTTTAGTACAGGCTAAAACATTTATGGAAGCAACAGATATAACAGGTGTTGTTCTTACAAAAATGGATGGAACGGCAAAAGGTGGAATTGCTATTGCAATTCAGGCTGAATTAGGAATTCCTGTTAAATATATTGGTGTAGGTGAAGGCATAGATGACTTACAGAAATTTAATTCTCATGATTTTGTGTCAGCGTTATTTACAAAGTAAACTTGATTTTTGTATTTTATTTGAAAAAAATATTTTATAATATGGAAAGTTGATGTATTATTACAAAGAAAAAATTATTATAATTAGAATAGGAAGTGAAGATAATGAGCGAAGGATTAACTTTAAAGAAATTTGAAGAAGCTTCAGAAATAGTTAATAAAGTAACATTAAATACAAATCTTATATATAGTGATTACTTTTCAGAACAGACAGGCAATAAGGTATATATTAAACCAGAAAATATGCAGTTTACAGGTGCATATAAAGTAAGAGGAGCTTATTATAAGACAAGCACATTAACTCCAGAAGAAAGAGCTAAAGGTTTAATTACTGCATCAGCAGGAAACCATGCACAGGGGGTTGCATATGCTGCCAAATTATATGGCGTAAAAGCAACAATCGTTATGCCAACTGTTACTCCTCTTATGAAGGTAAATAGAACAAAAAGTTATGGTGCAGATGTAATATTATATGGAGATGTTTATGATGATGCATGTAAGTATGCGCTTGAGTTAGCAGAAAAGGAAGGATATACATTTATTCATCCATTTGATGATTTAGATGTAGCTACAGGTCAGGGAACAATTGCCATGGAAATTATAAAAGAACTTCCAACTGTAGATTATATTTTGGTTCCAATCGGTGGTGGCGGACTTGCAACAGGTGTAAGCACATTAGCTAAATTACTTAATCCAAATATTAAAGTAATTGGTGTAGAACCGGCAGAAGCTGCGTGTATGAAAGCTTCACTTAGTGCAGGAAAAGTTGTTACATTAGACAGTGCTAATACTATTGCAGATGGTACAGCGGTTAAAACTCCGGGTAGCAACATATTCCCATATATCCAGAAGAATATTGATGATATCATAACAATTGAAGATGATGAATTAATAGATGCGTTTCTTGATATGGTTGAAAATCATAAACTTGTTGCTGAAAATTCAGGATTGCTTACAATTGCAGCTCTTAAGCATTTAAAATGCAAAGATAAGAAGATTGTTTCTATTATCAGTGGTGGTAATATGGATATTATTACAATGTCATCTATATTACAGCACGGTTTAATTCAGAGAGGAAGAGTATTCACAGTATCTGTATTACTTCCTGATAAGCCGGGTGAATTAGGTAAAGTTGCAAACACTATCGCAGATGTACAGGGAAATGTAATTAAGCTTGAACATAATCAGTTTGTATCTGTTAATAGAAATTCTGCCGTTGAACTTAGAGTTACTCTTGAATGTTTCGGTCACGAACATAAAAAACGGATTATTGCAGCTCTCGAAAAGAAAGGCTATAAGCCAAAAGAAGTAAGACCAAATTTATAAATAACTAATATTATTTATATAGATTGATTTTACATAATGAACAGATAGTGATTAAAATACAAAAAGGATTCATAAATTATTTTAAAATGCAAAATATAAATTTAAAATAAAACACAAGGGTGTCAAGAAAAAATACTTGACACCCTTTGCTTTGTATTGTATTATATTCTAAGTGTGATTTTGATATATTTTATTTTCAATTTTAGATAGATGCACTTAGAGGTAAATATGAAAGATATTTTAAGAAGTTCTCTTTTATATGATTTCTACGGAGAACTGTTGACTAAACATCAGCAGGAGATATATGAAGAAGTTGTTTTAAACGACTATAGTCTTGGAGAAATAGCTGAGGAGAGAAATATTTCCAGACAAGGCGTACATGACTTGATAAAGAGATGTGATAAGACTTTGAATGAATATGAAGAAAAGTTACATCTTGTAAGCAGATTTGAAAAGACTAAAGAACAGGTTGAACGTATTTGTCAATTGGCAGATGAGAATAATATGCAAGACATAGAGAATATTGCCAGACAGATTTTAGAGAATTATTAATATAGGAGGTAAGGGCTTGGCATTTGAAAGCTTATCCGATAAATTACAAAACATATTTAAAGGCTTACGTGGTAAGGGTAGACTGACAGAAGATGATGTTAAGGCTGCTCTTAAAGAAGTTAAGATGGCTTTGCTTGAAGCTGACGTTAGTTTTAAAGTTGTAAAACAATTCATTAAAACAGTTACAGAAAGGGCTATAGGGCAGGATGTTCTTAACAGTTTGACACCGGGCCAGATGGTAATAAAGATAGTTAATGAAGAACTTACTAATCTTATGGGTTCTGAAACAACGAAACTTAAACTTTTGCCTGACAATGAAATAACAGTCATTATGATGATGGGTCTTCAGGGGGCAGGTAAAACAACAACAACTGCTAAGATTGCAGGAAAACTTAAAGGTAGTGGAAAAAGACCTTTATTAGTTGCCTGTGACGTTTACAGACCGGCAGCTGTTGAACAGTTGCAGATTAATGGTGATAAACAGGGTGTTCCGGTATTTGCCATGGGAACGAATCATAAACCTGTAGATATTGCCAAAGCAGCAATTGAACATGCTAAAAAGAATAACAATAATGTTGTTGTTTTAGATACAGCAGGTCGTTTACATGTTGATGAGGACATGATGAACGAACTTATTGAAATTAGAGATAATATTGACATTACACAGACAGTACTTGTTGTTGATGCAATGACAGGTCAGGATGCAGTGAATGTAGCAACCCAGTTTAATGAAAAGATTGGAATTGATGGAATTATCATTACTAAGTTAGATGGTGATACAAGAGGTGGTGCAGCGTTATCAATTAAGGCTGTAACAGGAAAACCTATATTATATGTTGGTATGGGTGAAAAGCTTTCTGATTTAGAACAATTTTATCCAGATAGAATGGCTTCAAGAATTCTCGGTATGGGTGATGTCCTTTCATTAATTGAAAAGGCTGAACAGGCAATTGACCAGGAAAAAGCAAAGGATATGGAACAGCGTCTTAGAAAAGCACAATTTACCTTTGATGATTATCTTGAATACATGGGTCAGATTAAAAATATGGGTGGTTTATCAGAAATGCTTAGTCTTATTCCGGGATTAGGCGGTCAGATAAAAGAAGATATGCTTCCAGATGATAAACAACTTGGACGTATTGAAGCAATTATTTATTCCATGACAAAGGAAGAAAGAGGTAATCCAGATATTCTTAATCCGTCAAGGAAACAAAGAATTGCTAAAGGTGCAGGTGTAGATATAAGTGAAGTAAACAAATTGGTAAAACAATTTGACCAAGCAAAAAAAATGATGAAGAACATGCCGGGCATGATGGGTGGTGGCAAGAAGAAACGAAGAGGCGGTTTTAAGATGCCTTTCGGTTTCTAGATTTAAATTTAGACAATATTGATATTAACGAAGACATTGGTTTTCTTAATATATATAAATAATAATTATAATTAATTTTTTACGGAGGAAAGTAAAATGGCAGTAAAGATCAGATTAAAGAGAATGGGTAAGAAGAAAGCTCCTTTCTACAGAATTGTAGTGGCAGATTCAAGATCACCAAGAGATGGTAGATTTATTGAAGAAATCGGAACATATGATCCAAACAGAGATCCTAGCGTATTTGATTTCAACGAAGAAGCAGCTAAGAAATGGTTATCAAACGGAGCTCAGCCTACAGAAACAGTAGGAAAATTACTTAAGATTGCCGGTATTGAAAAATAATAGTCAGGAGGTCTAACTATGAAAGAATTAGTAGAGACAATTGCAAAAGCACTTGTAGATTCTCCGGACGAAGTAGTTGTTACTGAAAAAGAAACAGATAAAACTATTGTTTTAGAATTGAAGGTTGCAACTGATGATGTTGGAAAGATTATCGGAAAACAGGGAAAGATTGCTAAAGCAATTCGTTCTGTTGTTAAGGCTGCATCTTCAAAATGCGACAAAAAAGTTATAGTGGACATTATATAGTAACCACAAGTGCAACGGGACTGAATTCAGTCCCGTTAATCATTTAAAAAGTTAATTTAATTATCATTAAAAATTTAAAAATATAACTAAGATCTAACATTAAATAACATTTAATAGATACTGTTTGAAAGGAAATATATGGAAAAATATTTTAGGGTAGGAGTTATTGCAAATACACATGGTATACGTGGTGAAGTAAAGGTATATCCTACAACAGATGATATTAATAGATTTAAAAAATTAAAAAAATGCATCTTAGATACAGGGAAAGAATATATAGATTTAAACGTAGAATCAGTAAAATTTTTCAAAAATATGGTTATTCTTAAATTTAAAGAGTATAACAATATAAATGATATTGAATGCTATAAAGGAAAAGATATTTTAGTTTCCAGAGATAATGCAGTTAAACTTGAAAAAGGCGAATATTATATAGCAGATATATTAGGGGCAAAAGTTATTCTTGAAGATGGTAGCGAATTTGGTGTTTTAGAAGATGTTATGCAGACAGGTGCTAATGACGTTTATGTTGTTAAAACATTAGACAACAAAGAAGTATTACTTCCTAAGATTGATGAATGTGTCAAGAAACTAGACATAGAAAACAAAATTGTTACTGTGCATATCATGAAAGGATTGCTAGACTAATGAATTATCATGTATTAACACTTTTTCCTGAAATGATTACAAATGGAGTAAATACAAGCATTACAGGAAGAGCAATTGACAAGAAGTTAATAAATTTAAATGCAATAAATATAAGAGATTTTTCCGGAAATAAACATGGTCAGGTTGATGACTATCCATATGGCGGAGGAGCAGGAATGCTTATGCAACCCGGACCTGTATATAGAAGTTATGAATCCGTTGTGGAAAAAATAGGATATAAGCCAAGGGTTATTTATTTAACTCCACAAGGAGAGACGTTTAACCAAAGCATGGCAGAAGATTTTGCCAAAGAAAAAGATTTGGTATTTTTATGTGGACATTACGAAGGTATAGATGAACGTGTTTTAGAAATGATAGTTACAGATAATGTTTCTATTGGCGATTACGTCCTTACAGGAGGCGAACTCCCGGCGATGGTAATGATAGATACCATTTCAAGACTTATTCCAGGTGTCTTGAATAATAACGTATCTGCTGAATTTGAATCGTTTAATGATAATTTATTGGAGTATCCGCAATATACACGTCCTGATACTTTTATGGATAAAAAAGTACCACCAATTCTCTTATCGGGAGATCATGCTAAAGTAGATAAATGGAGAAGAGAGCAGTCGATAATCAGAACTATTAAGAGACGTCCTGATTTGATGGAAAAAGCTAATTTAACAAAAGAAGATATAAAATTCATTGAAAAATTAGAAAATGAAAAAAATGCTTGCAAATGATATAGTCTTATGGTATTATTACAAATGCTGTAAAAAGGAGATGTTCCGCTGTTGCTTTTATAGCATTAAGAATGTCTAATGAAATAAGGAGGCAGTTATGAACGATATTATCAGAGAAATTGAGGCAGCTCAGTTAAAAGAAAACGTAGCAGATTTTAATGTTGGTGATACAGTTAAAGTATACGCTAAGATTAAAGAAGGAAACCGTGAAAGAATCCAGGTTTTCGAAGGTTTAGTAATTAAGAAACAGGGTGGAAGCACAAGAGCAACATTTACTGTAAGAAAGAATTCAAACGGTATCGGTGTTGAAAAGACTTGGCCATTACACACACCTACAATCGACAAAATCGAAGTAGTTAGAAAAGGTAAAGTTAGAAGAGCTAAACTTAACTACATCAGAAGCAGAGTTGGTAAGGCAGCTAAGGTTAAAGAATTAGTTAAATAATTATTATACCATAAAAAGGAGCGAGTATTTAACTCACTCCTTTTTTTAAACTTGAAGATTAGATATATTTAAATGTTTAAATATACGATATCATTTTAAAGTAAGTAATTAGTAATGATTTTATGAAATACAATAACGTTTTATGTATAATTAAGGAGGAAATATGGATTATCAGTGGTATCCGGGACATATGACAAAAGCAAAACGTCAGATGCAGGAAGATATAAAATTAATTGATTTAGTGATTGAACTTGTAGATGCAAGAGTACCTTTAAGTAGTAGAAATCCGGACATCGATGATTTAGGAAAAAATAAAGCTCGCTTGATTTTACTTAATAAATCGGACTTGGCTGATGATGCTCAAAATGAAAAATGGATTGAATACTTTAAGGCTAAAGGTTATCATGCATTGAAAATAAATTCAAAAAATAAATCAGGAATTAAAGAAATAAATAATGTAGTTAATGAGGCGTGTAAAGAAAAAATTGAAAGAGACCGCAAACGAGGAATTAAAAACAGACCTGTAAGAGCTATGGTTGTTGGTATCCCAAACGTAGGAAAATCTACATTTATTAATGCATATGCCGGAAGAAATTGTGCAAAAACAGGAAATAAACCGGGCGTTACAAAAGGAAAACAGTGGATTAAATTAAGTAAAACATTGGAATTATTAGATACACCGGGTATTTTGTGGCCTAAATTTGAAGATCAGGCTATAGGGCTTAAATTAGCGTTAATCGGTTCCATAAATGATAATATTCTTGATGTAAGCGATATGGCATATGAATTTGTAAAAATATTAAATAATAGTTATGAAAATGCTATACCTAACAGATTTGGTGTAGAAAAGAATGATGATCCATTAAAGATGTTAGAAGGAATAGCAGAAGTAAGAGGATGTAAATTAAAAGGAAATGTTTTAGACTTAGAAAAAGCATCTTCAATTTTACTTGAAGAATTTAGAAGTGGAAAATTAGGAAAAATTACATTAGATAGACTGTAAGGAACATAAAATGGGACAAAAAAGTATAAGTGATATAAATAATATATTAAAAAACTTAAGTGTCAAAGAATTAAATTCTTTTATAATGGAATTTAACGTTGACGAAAGACAAGGTGTAAAAAAACTTGTAGCAAAAGCTCAAAAAATGCTTGAAAAGTATGAACTTGAATTGCAACGTACCTACAAGATGGGTGAATTTGAAAGAAAATACAGCGATTATGAATTTATCTGCGGTATAGATGAAGTTGGTCGTGGACCATTAGCCGGTCCTGTAGTTGCAGGAGCTGTAATATTGCCTAAAGATTGTGATATATTATATTTAAATGATTCAAAACAACTTTCTGCAAAGAAACGAGAAGAACTTTATGAAGAAATAATGGAAAAAGCTGTTGCTGCAAAAACTGCAATGGTTAGTCCTGCTCAAATAGATGAAATCAATATTTTACAGGCAACATATGAAGCTATGCGTACTGCAATAAGTCAGTTAGAAGTTAAGCCAACCCTTCTTTTAAATGATGCCGTAAATATTCCGGGTGTAGATATTAAACAGATTGGAATTATTAAAGGTGATGCTAAAAGCAAATCTATCGCAGCTGCAAGTATAATTGCGAAAGTAACCAGAGATGCGATGATGGTAGAATATGATAAGTTGTACCCTGAATATGATTTTGCTTCAAATAAAGGATATGGTTCAGCTAAACATATTGAGGCAATTAAGAAGTTCGGCCCTTGTCCTATTCATAGAGAAACATTTATTACTAATTTTGTAAAGTGATTAGCTTACCGTATAAGGAGAGATATTGAATAAGAGAATTATTGGAGGGTATAAAGAAGATATAGCTACAGAATATTTGATTGAACATGGCTATACAATAATTGATAGAAATTTTTCATGCAAAAGTGGAGAGATAGACATAGTTGCAAAAGATAAAGAATATTTATGTTTTATCGAGGTGAAATATCGGGAGAATAATAAATATGGCGATGCTTTAGAAGCGATAAATTATAAAAAACAACAGAAGTTATTTAAATGTGCTAATATATATATAATGGCTAATAAGTTAGTCGAAAATCTAAATTATCGCTTTGATGTTGTAGCAATTAAAGGTGAAAATATAGAATTAATTAAGAATGCATTTGGAGCAATGTAATGATTATATTAAATAAAAAGAACAGAACAACAACAAGTATAAAATTTGGAAACGGAATTCCTTATATCAGTTTTAATGCATTAGAACAGACAGGAATGGTTGTCAATGCATTTTCTACAAGACAGGGTGGTGTAAGTGTAGGCTGCCTTGAATCCATGAATCTAGGATTTAACAGGGGAGATTTAGATGAAAATGTATTAAAAAATCATAAAATATTTGCTAAGGCTGTCGGATTTCCATATGAAAATATAGTTACGACAAATCAGACACACACTACTAATGTAAGAGTTGTTACAAAAGAAGATTGTGGTAAAGGCATTACAAAGGACAGGGACTATTCTGATGTAGACGGTTTAATAACAAATGTTCCGGGAATTGTTTTGACAACATATTACGCTGATTGTGTTCCTCTTTATATACTTGATCCGATTAATAAAGCAATTGGCTTGTCGCATTCAGGATGGAAAGGAACAGTAAAGCACATAGGTGATAATACATTGAAATTAATGAATGAAAATTATGGTACAAACCCAAAAGATGTAATTTGCTGTATTGGTCCGTCAATATGTCAGGATTGTTATGAGATAAGCGAAGACGTTGCAAATGAATTTATAAACGAATTTGGTAAAAATAATAAAATATTATATAATAAAGGGAATGGAAAATATCAGTTAAATTTATGGGAAAGTGTAAAACAGGTATTTCTTGATGCGGGTGTTGAATATGACAATATCTACACTACAGATATTTGCACATGCTGCAATAAAGATGAATTGTTTTCTCATAGGGGGCATCATGGAAAAAGAGGAAACTTAGCTGCATTTTTAATGCTTAAATAATATCAGCTTAATCATGTTTCCTTCATATAACTATTATTTGTACTAAAATGGAGAATCATATGAATAACAGGCATTTAATAAAGAGTGTGACTCCGGGTTCTATTGCAGAAGAAATGGAAATAGAAGCAGGGGATTACCTATTAGAAGTAAATGGTACAACAATAGTTGATATATTTGATTATCAGCTTTTGTGTATGGACGAATTTATAGATGTTGTAATAGAAAAAAGTAATGGCGAACAGTGGGAATTAGAAATTGAAAAAGATGAAAATGAAGAGTTAGGTTTAGAATTTGAAAACGGCCTTATGGATGAATATAGGTCATGCTGTAATAAATGTATGTTTTGTTTTATTGATCAGATGCCACCCGGTATGAGAGAGACTTTATATTTTAAAGACGATGACTCGAGACTTTCATTTTTACAGGGAAATTATATAACTTTAACTAATATGAATGAAAATGATGTTGACCGTATAATAAGATATAATCTATCTCCAATTAATATATCTGTACACACTACAAATCCTAAACTTAGATGTAAAATGCTAAATAACAGATTTGCCGGTGATAAACTTAAATATATAGATAGATTAAACGCAGCTGACGTTGAAATGAACGGACAAGTTGTATTATGCAAAAATGTAAATGATAAAGAAGAACTAGAAAGAACGATTAGTGATTTAGAGAAATATATTCCAAATATGAGAAGTGTTTCTATTGTTCCTTCAGGTCTTACAAAATTTAGAGACGGTTTATATCCTTTAGAATTATTTGAGAAAGAAGATGCTTGTGCTGTAATAGATACTATTGAAAAATGGCAGAAGCATTTTTATGAAAAATATGGGATACACTTTATACATGCAAGTGATGAATGGTATATTTTAGCAGAAAGAGAAATGCCTGAAGAAGAGAGGTATGATGGATATTTACAACTGGAAAATGGTGTAGGAATGATTAGAAGCTTTATAGAAGAGGTGAAGGATTACCTTGATTCTATTGAAGGTGATGATAGAGTTATAAATGTATCTACAATAAGTGGAGTGTTAGCATATGATACTATAAAGTCAAGTTGTGACAAGATAAATAAAAAATTCCCAAATGTAAATGTACACGTATATAAAATAATTAATGACTATTTTGGACATTCAATTACAGTTACAGGACTTCTTACAGGACAGGATATATGTTCTCAACTTTCGGGAAAAGAATTAGGGGATAACTTACTTTTACCTACAAATACATTGAAAGCTGATGAAAATATATTTTTAGATGACATGACATTAGAGGAATTTGAAAAGAATTTACAAATAAATACAATTATTGTAAAATCTAGTGGAATGGATTTTGTGAAAACCATTATAAACGAAAATGAATATAATAATCCAAAAATAAGTACAAATTCTAAATATGAATTGTAGAGTACTTGAAATTAAACAGATACAAATAGGAGATTAGATATGAGTAAACCAATAGTTGCCATTGTAGGAAGACCTAATGTAGGAAAATCTACGCTCTTTAATGCATTGGCAGGAGAAATGATTTCTATAGTAAAAGACACTCCGGGTGTCACAAGAGATAGAATTTACGCAGATGTAGAATGGCTTAACCATAATTTTACATTGATTGATACAGGCGGAATTGAGCCGGACAGTAGAGATATTATTTTATCACAGATGAGAGAACAGGCTCAGATAGCAATCGATACTGCTGATGTAATTATATTTATAACAGATGTACGTCAGGGACTTGTCGATTCAGATACAAAAGTAGCTGACATGCTTAGAAGAAGTCATAAGCCGGTAATCTTAGCTGTTAACAAGGTGGATAATTTTGATAAATTTATGCCTGATGTATATGAATTTTATAATTTAGGAATTGGTGATCCACAGCCTATATCAGCATCATCAAGACTTGGAATTGGTGACTTGCTTGACCGTGTAGTTGAACACTTTGACGGACTCGAATTAGAAGAGGAAGAAGATGAAAGACCAAGAATTGCAGTTGTAGGTAAGCCAAATGTAGGAAAATCATCTTTGGTAAACAAACTTACAGGAAATAATCGTGTGATTGTATCAAATATAGCCGGCACAACAAGAGACGCAATTGATACTGAAATTACATGGAATGGTAAGGAGTACGTATTTATTGATACTGCAGGTTTGAGACGTAAAAAGAAAATAAAAGAAGAAATTGAAAGATATAGTATTATAAGAACTGTAACAGCCGTTGAAAGAGCGAATGTAGTTGTTGTAATGATTGATGCAACAGAAGGTATTACAGAACAGGATGCTAAAATTGCGGGAATCGCTCATGAAAATGGCAAAGGTGTAATTATTGCCGTTAATAAATGGGATGCAATTGAAAAAAATGATAAAACAATATATCAGTTTACTGCAAAAATACGAGATGTACTTGCGTATATGCCATATGCTGAAATAATGTTCATTTCTGCCCAAACGGGTCAGAGACTTCCCAAATTATTTGATATGATTGATACAGTTTTAGAAAATCAGTCAATGCGTGTTGGAACAGGTGTATTGAACGAAATAATGACAGAAGCAGTTGCTTTACAGCAGCCACCATCAGACAAGGGTAAACGATTGAAATTATACTATATAACACAGGTAGCAGTTAAACCGCCAACTTTTGTTATATTTGTAAATGATAAAGAACTGATGCATTTTTCATATACAAGATATATTGAAAATAAAATAAGAGAAAGTTTTGGATTCAAAGGAACTCCTTTAAGATTTATTATAAGGGAACGAAAGGAAAGTTAAATGATTGCTCAGAGAATTATTTGCATAGTTTTAGGATATTTTTTCGGCCTTATAGAAATGGGATACATTTTAGGCAAGATAAAAAATATTGATATTAGAGATTTTGGAAGTGGAAATTCAGGAACAACAAATACAATGCGTGTTCTTGGTAAAAAAGCAGGATTAATCACATTTTTTGTTGATGCATTAAAAGCAGTATTTTGTGGTTTGCTTGTTTATGCTTTGTTTCATAAATCATGTGAAAATATTATGTTTGTTTTATTGCTTTATTCTGGATTTGGTGTTATTTTAGGACATAATTTTCCGTTTTACATGAAATTTAAAGGTGGAAAAGGAATTGCGGCGTCAGCAGGAATGATTACATCTTTAGCTATATATGATTGGAAATTTGTTGTTCTTGGATTTTTTGTGTTTTTTATATCTTTATATATAACAAAGTATGTATCATTTTCATCGTTAATGCTTATGGGCTCATTGTTAATAGAAATGATTGTATGGGGTCAGCTTGGAATGGTACATAATCTTAATCCGGAATGCAGAATTGAAGCGTACATTATTACAGGTCTTATGACAGCACTTGCTTTTGTAAGACATAAAGACAATATAAAAAGATTAGCCAATGGTACAGAACGAAAAATTGGCGAAAAGAAGGAGGCATAATATGTCAAAGATTACAGTATTAGGTGGTGGTGGATGGGCTATAGCATTAGCTATGGTTCTTAATGATAATGGTCATAATGTCACAATATGGTCAGCAGTAAACAGAGAAGTCGAAGCACTTAAAACTCACAGAGAAAATAAAATAAGTCTTCCGGGAGTAATCATTCCAGAAACAGTTGAAATTACAAATGATTTAAAAAGTGCTGTTAATGGAGCAGAAATTATTGTTATGGCAGTTGCATCTTCATTTGTAAGAAGTACTTCAAAACTTTTAAAGGATTTGATTCCAAATGGTCAGATTATTGTAGATGTTGCTAAGGGAATTGAAGACGAAACGTTTAATACAATGACGGAAATAATTGAAGATGAATTACCAAATTGTGATGCAGTTGCATTATCAGGACCAAGTCATGCCGAAGAAGTAGGTCGTAAAATTCCAACAGCCGTTGTAGTAGGAGCAACAACTAAAGAAACAGCTGTTAAGGTTCAGGATGCTTTTTCAAATCATTACTTCAGGGTGTATGTAAGCCCTGACAGAAAGAGCATTGAGCTTGGTGGCGCTTTAAAAAATGTTATTGCATTAGCTGCCGGAATTTCAGATGGCTTAGGATTTGGTGATAATACAAAGGCACTTCTTATTACAAGAGGAATGAAGGAAATTAGTCTTTTAGGAACTGCAATGGGTGGCCACACAAGAACATTTAACGGATTATCAGGAATTGGTGATTTGATTGTTACATGTGATAGTAAACATTCAAGAAACAGACGTGCAGGAGTATTAATTGGACAGGGATATTCTTTAGAAGAAGCTGTTAAGGAAGTAAATATGGTTGTTGAAGGTGCTGTATCTGCAAAAGCTGCACTTAATCTTTCAAAAAAATATCATGTTGATATGCCACTTACAGAAGCTGTTAATGACGTATTATTTAATGGAAAAAAGCCTTTAGATGCAGTTAATGAATTGATGAACAGAGATAATACAAGCGAGCATGTAGATTTATTGTGGAAGTAAAGAAATATGGATGATTTAAAAAAAATACAAAATAAATTTATAGGTCAGATTGGAAATTTTGACATTAATCCTACAGAATTTAAAATGCTCATGACATATTATGAATGTGCTATTTTAGAAGTAAAGACAAAATTAGATGTTTTAAATAAAGAATTTTCTGCAAATACTATGAGAAATCCTATAGCATCAATTAAAACCAGAATTAAATCTCCTGATAGTATATATGAAAAGTTAGATAGAAAAAATTTGGATAAAACATTAGAAAGTGTACAGAACAATTTAGATGATGTTGCGGGAATTAGAATTATATGTTCTTTTTTAGATGATATATATAGCGTTGCAGACATGCTTACAAGTCAGGATGATGTTAAAGAATTAACCAGAAAAGATTACATAAAAAATCCAAAGAAAAATGGTTATAGAAGTTTGCATCTGGTTATAGAAATTCCTATTTTCTTATCTAATGAAAAGAAGGGTGTAAAAGTTGAGGTACAAATAAGAACAATTGCTATGGATTTCTGGGCTAGTTTAGAACATCAGATACACTATAAGAAATTTGAAAATTCTAATGTGGAATCAATTAAGCAATTAACGGATTGCGCAGATACAATTTACGAAACAGATATAAGAATGTTAAATATCAGACAAAATTTGTTAGACAACGAGGATTAAATTTATGGAAAGTAGAGCAAAAGAAACTGCAAAGAAAACAGCAAAGAAAGGTAAAAATGGGATTGTTAAGCTTATATTCAGCCGTATATTTATTTTTGTCCTGCTTATTTTTCTGCAACTTCTTGTATTGTTCTACTTTTTTTGGCATGTAAATGAGCAATTTAAGATATTTTATGATTTTATAAGAATTATCACTGTTTTTCTGGTTCTTTATATTGTTAATGAAAAAAAATCAGATCCAACCATGAAAATGATATGGTCAATTGTAATTCTTATAATTCCAATTTTTGGCGCACTTTTATATTTGTTTGTAAAATTTCAACCTACATCTGTGCTGTTAAGAAAAAGATTAGAAGTAATTAACCACAGGTCGGATAATTATTTAGAATATAAAACAGACATTAAAGATAAATTACAAAAAGATGATCCGCTTATAGAAAATTTAGGAGAATACATCTATAAATATTCAGGATGTCCACCATATGAGAATTCAAAAATTACATATTTTGCTTCAGGAGAAGAAAAATATGATTATTTGATAAAAAAACTAAAAGAGGCAAAATCATTTATATTTTTAGAGTATTTTATAATTGAAGAAGGTGAAGTCTGGAATTCTGTTCTTGAAATATTAAAACAAAAAGTTAAAGAAGGGGTTGAAGTCCGTGTAATATATGACGGAATGTGTTCTCTAACCAAACTTCCAATGGGTTATTTTAAGAAACTTAGAGAATATGGAATAAAAGCTAAATCTTTTAATCCAATGAAACCATTTCTTTCAACGCATCAAAATAACAGAGATCACAGAAAAAATCTTGTAATAGATGGAACGGTTGCTTTTACCGGAGGAATTAATCTTGCCGATGAATATATGAATTTAAAAGAGCGATTTGGTTATTGGAAAGATACAGCTGTTATGATAGAAGGAGAAGCTGCTAAAAGTTTTACGTTATTATTTTTGCAAATGTGGAATGTAGATGAAGAAATTATTGGCGATTATAATAAATATTTAGATGTAGACTGTCCTTCGTTGCCAGATACATCAGGCTATATTATTGGATATGGAGATGAGCCGTTTGATGATGAAAAAGTTGGAGAACAAGTATATTTAAGCCTTATAAATACTGCAAAAAAATATGTTCATATAATAACACCTTATCTTGTAATTGATAATGTGATGATGGAGGCTTTGACATTTGCTGCAAAAAGAGGTGTTGATGTAAAAATTATCATGCCGGGAATTCCAGATAAAGCATATGCGTATTGTCTTGCAAGAACCTATTATGAAGAATTAATTAAAAATGGAGTTGAAATATATGAATTCACTCCGGGATTTACACATGCAAAACAATTTGTAGTTGATGATGACAAAGCGACTGTTGGAACAATTAATTTAGATTACAGAAGTTTATATCTTCATTTTGAATGTGGATGTTTAATGTATAAAAACAAGGAAATATCATTAATAGAAGATGATTTCGAAAAAACATTACAGAAATCTAAAAAAATCACATTAGAAGACTGTAGAAATCGGTCGGCATTATATAAATTATGTGGTTCAATATTAAAAATGATTGCTCCGTTAATGTAATGTTGTATTAAAGGGAGGATGAATATGCTTCATATTAAGTGTGGCGATGGTGTAGGAAAGACAACATCTGCTGTCGGTCAGGCTGTTAGAATGTTAGGCTATAATAAAAAAGTAATATTTGTTCAATTTATGAAAGATGGTCTTTCCGGAGAAATAAACTTTTTAAAAAATAACAGCAATATTTATGTTTTGCATCCAACAGGTCCAATAAAATTTATATGGAATATGACAGATTCTGAAAAGAGCGATTTAAAGGATATCCATACAAATTTAATAAAAGAAACAGAAAAAATTTTAAAATCAGAGCATATATCAATGGTAATATTTGATGAATTTAACTCTGCAAATGAATTGAATTTGTTGGATAAAGATTATGCATATAAGCTTATTTGCGAATATAAAGATAAAACTGAAATAATATTGACAGGAAGAAACCCCGAAGAAAAATATGTAGAAATTTCAGACTATATATCGGAAATTAATTGTATAAAACACCCATTTGAAAGTGGTGTAAATGCCCGTAAAGGTATAGAATATTAAGAATATATAAAACCTCTTTGCATATAATTATAAAAAATGTAAAGGGGTTATTTTTATGGATTTTAGTATTTATAAAGACATTAAAAACCGTACAAACGGTGAAATTTATATTGGTGTTGTCGGGCCTGTCAGAACAGGAAAATCAACATTTATAAAGAATTTCATGAATTTAGCAATTATTCCAAACATAAAAGATGAAAATGATATTAAAAGAGCTCAGGATGAACTGCCACAATCAGCAGCCGGAAAAACAATTATGACCACAGAGCCTAAATTTATTCCAAATAAGGCTGTTAATATTAATTTGAAAAATGATATAAATGCCAGCGTAAGACTTATAGATTGTGTAGGTTATATGGTTGATGGTGCAACCGGATATTTAGAAGAAGATAAAGAGAGAATGGTAAAAACTCCATGGTTGACACAGGAAATTCCTTTTTCTAAAGCAGCGGAACTTGGAACTCAAAAGGTTATTTCAGAACATTCAACTATAGGGATTGTCATAACTACAGATGGAAGCTTTACAGATATTCAGGCTGAAAATTACATGAAAGCAACAGATATGGCAATTAAGGAATTGGAAAAAATAAATAAACCTTTTGTTATAGTTGTAAATTCAATGGAACCTGAATCAGAGAAGTGTAAAAGTGTCGTAAAAAAATTAGAAAGCAATTACAGGTCAGCTGTCATTCCGCTTAATTGTCTTCAGTTAAGCGAAAAAGATATAAATGAAATTCTAAGCAAAATTTTGTTTGAATTTCCAATAGCAAAGATTAATTTTATGTGCCCTAAGTGGGTAAATGTTTTAGAAGATGACAACGAAATTAAGAATGCGGTTTTAGAATTGTCAAGAAACATACTCATGGTTCTTAATAAAATAAAAGATATCAATTCTTTGCCAAATACTAAAGAAAACCCGTACATAAAATCAATCACGATTAATAATGTTAATTTGTCTGACGGAGAGGTAACAATAACCTATGCTATATATGATAAATATTACTATATGACATTAAGTGAAATGACTAATACACAAATCAATAATGAACTTGAACTGGTTAGTTTTGTAAAGGAACTTGCTGAAAAAAAAGATAAATTTGAAAAAGTAAATTATGCAATAGATGAAGTTAAAACTAAAGGATATGGAATAGTAGTGCCTACAAAAGATGAAATAACACTTGAGAATCCGCAATTGATAAGAAGTGGTGGAAAGTTTGGAGTTAAAATTAAAGCTAATGCTCCATCAATGCATTTTGTCAAAGCAAATATAGTAACTGAAATTTCTCCTATAATAGGAAGTGAAGAACAGGCAAATGATTTAATTGATTATATAAACGGACAAAAGACAGATGAAAATGCAAATATATGGGACACTAATATTTTTGGTAAAACAATTGAACAAATTGTTAAAGATGGGATAGTTGCAAAAATCAGTGGAATGAGTGATGAAACTCAGGGTAGAATGCAAAATACTATAGAAAAAATCACTAACGACCAAAGCAAAGGGGTTATTTGTATTCTGTTGTAAAGCTAAAATCAAGTAGCATTCGTCTATATGTTTAAATGAAGATAGATATCTGCATTCGATTGTCTATTAGAAAAATTAAATATATTTACTTAAGAATATGATAGCGAGCATTAACAAATAGATGCGTAAGTATGCAAACTAAATCAACCTATAATGCAAATTAAATCAATCTATAATCTTGAAAAACAATAGTCCTTATGCTAGAATTATTTATTGAGTTTTAGCATAAGGATTAATATTTGGAGGATAAATAAATGCAAAAATACGGATTAAACGAATTAAGAAAAATGTATTTAGATTTTTTTGCATCTAAAGACCATTTGGTATTGGGTAGCTTTTCTTTAGTTCCCCACAATGATAACAGCTTATTGTTGATTAATGCAGGTATGGCACCTCTTAAGCCATATTTTACAGGTCAGGAAATTCCACCTAAGACAAGAGTAGCTACATGTCAGAAATGTATCAGAACAGGTGATATTGAAAATATAGGTAAAACAGCAAGACATGGTACATTCTTTGAAATGCTTGGTAACTTCTCATTTGGAGATTATTTCAAGACAGAAGCAATTCATTGGTCATGGGAATTTTTGACAGAAGTTGTTGGATTGGAAGCAGACAGACTTTATCCTTCAGTTTATCTTGAAGATGACGAAGCATTTGATATATGGAACAAAGAAATGGGTATTCCTGCTGATAGAATATTTAAGTTTGGTAAGGAAGACAATTTCTGGGAGCATGGTGCAGGACCTTGCGGACCATGTTCAGAAATTTATTATGACCGTGGTGAAAAATATGGTTGTGGAAAGCCGGATTGCACAGTAGGTTGTGAGTGTGACAGATACATTGAAATTTGGAACAACGTATTTACACAGTTTGAAAATGATGGAAAAGGAAATTACACAACTCTTAAGCAGAAAAATATTGATACAGGTATGGGTCTTGAAAGACTTGCAACTGTTGTTCAGGATGTAGATTCAATTTTTGATGTTGATACAATCAGAGCTTTAAGAGATAAAGTTTGTGAATTTTCAGGAAAAGAATATAAAAAAGAATATGCATGGGATGTTTCAATTAGAATTATAACAGACCATATCCGTTCAGCTACATTTATGATTTCTGACGGAATTATGCCATCTAATGAAGGAAGAGGTTATGTTCTTAGAAGATTAATCAGACGTGCTGCAAGACATGGACGTTTACTTGGAATTGATGGAAAATTCCTTGCAAAATTAAGTGAAACTGTTATTGAAAGTTCAAAAGACGGTTATCCTGAATTAGAAGAAAAGAAAAATATGATTTTTAAAGTTCTTACTGAAGAAGAAAACAAATTCAATAAGACAATAGATCAGGGACTTGGAATCCTTACTGATATGCAAAAAGAAATGGATAATGCAGGTTCAAAGACTCTTTCAGGAAAAAATGCATTTAAATTATATGACACATATGGATTCCCTCTTGATTTGACAAAGGAAATCCTTGAAGAAAAAGGATTTAATGTTGATGAAGACGGATTTAAAGCATGCATGGAAGAACAGAAAGAAAAAGCTAGAAAAGCCAGAAAGAAAACAAATTACATGGGTGCAGATGCTACAATTTACGAGCAGATGGATAAAAATATCACATCTAAATTTGTAGGATATGACAAATTAGAAAATGAATCAGTAATTTCAACAATTGCAACTGAAGATGAAATTGTAGAAGCAATCACTGATGGTGATATGGGAACAATAGTTGTTGATGAAACTGTTTTCTACGCTACAATGGGTGGACAGGCAGGAGATATTGGTGTAATTACAAACGGTGACAGTGAATTTGAAGTAAAAGATACAATTAAGCTTTTAGGTGGAAAGATTGGTCATATAGGACAGGTTACTAAGGGAATGTTCTCTGTTGGAGATAATGTTACACTTAAGGTTAATAAGCATAATAGAGAAGATACAGGCAAAAATCATAGTGCAACACATTTATTACAGAAAGCTTTAAAGATTGTATTAGGAAATCATGTTGAACAGGCGGGCTCATTAGTTACTGCAGACAGACTTAGATTTGACTTTACTCATTTCCAGGCTATGACTCCTGAAGAAATTAAGAAAGTTGAAGATATTGTAAATAATGAAATCGCTGAAAATCTTCCTATAATTACTAAAGAAATGTCATTAGAAGATGCTAAGAAGACAGGGGCTATGGCATTGTTTGGCGAAAAATATGGTGAAACGGTTCGAGTCGTTTCAATGGGTGATTTTTCAGTTGAATTATGTGGTGGTACCCATGTAGCAAATACAGGAGTTATTTCAGCATTTAAGATTGTTTCAGAATCAGGTATTGCTGCCGGAGTAAGACGTATTGAAGCTTTAACATCAACAGGTCTTATGAAACATTATGAATCAATTGAAGAAGAAATGAATCTTGCAGCTAAGGTTGCTAAAGCTGAACCTATAGCACTTGTAAAGAAAATTGAAGCTATGCAGGAAGAAATAAAAGCTCTTATGAGTGAAAACGAAAAACTCAAGAGCAAAATTGCTAATGCATCTGTTGGAAATGCTGATGACCAGATTGTTGACGTAAATGGAGTTAAGTTATTAGCGATAAAAGTCGCAGACGTTGATATGAATGGTTTGAGAAATTTAGGCGATCAGATGAAAGAAAAGACAAACGATGGAGTTGTTGTTATCGTATCAACTTTAGGCGATAAAGTTAATGTTATTGCAATGGCTGGTGATGATGCAATCAGTAAAGGTGCACATGCCGGAAATATCATTAAGGAAGTAGCTAAATGTGTTGGCGGTGGCGGCGGCGGTCGTCCTAATATGGCACAGGCCGGAGGAAAGAATCCTGCAGGTGCAGATGACGCGTTAGCAAAGGCTAAAGAAGTTCTTGAAAGCCAGGTAAAATAATAAGCAAAAAATCTTCAATATACTATAAAAAGTGGTTGACGATGTGGAAATATATGTTATAATATTTTTTGTGTGTTATGAAACACAATACCTACAGTTTTAGGAATATCGTAACTGGAGGGAGGTAAGGAAAGAATGTCAAGCGTTATCGTTAAAGAAAACGAATCAATCGACAGTGCTTTACGTAGATTCAAGAGAAATTGCGCAAAGGCTGGTATTCAGCAGGAGATTCGTAAAAGAGAACATTACGAAAAACCAAGCGTTAAGCGTAAGAAGAAATCAGAAGCTGCTAGAAAGCGCAAGTATAATTAATTATAAAAAACCGGAGTTAATGCTCCGGTTTTTTTATGTATTATATTTTAAACAATTCATATACTTAATAATAATAGCTATATGTGGAGAAAAGCTATAGATAAATATAAAATTTGTGATGCCGGCCAAATACCTACAGATGTAGTTTTTAAAGAATCTATTGTTGATATCTTAGGAAAAAGGTGTGCTTATATAGAAAATTATATTTCGATAATTGAATTATCAGATACAAACATAATAGTTAAGTGCAAACGTTACTATATTTTTATAAAGGGTAACGGATTAAATATCGAATATTATAATAATAAAATCTGTATGAAAATAATAGGAGATCTTAATGAAATATCATTTTGTAGAAATTTGCATTAATAGTTACGATATTAAAAGATTATTGAAATTTAACGAATTAGAGTATAGAGAGATTAAGATTTCAAATAACGAAGCTACTTTTCTTATAAACAAAAAATATTTAGCAAGGCTAACAGAAAAATGCGAGAAATACAATATTGAAATTAAAAATGTTTCCGAAATTGGAAATATAAATAAAATAAAAAAAATTAAATACATAAAAATATTTGGTATTTCGTTAGCATCATTTTTATTGATTGTAGTTATATTATCTATGTTTATCTGGAACATTACAATAGATGGCAATGTAATGCATACTTCCAATGAATTATATAATTTTATAAGAAAACAAAACGTATATGTAGGAGAATATAAAGGAAAAATTGATTGCGATGAAATAGAAAAAAAGATTCGTAATAAATATTCTGATATAACATGGGTTTGTGCAGAAATTAAAGGGACAAATCTCATAATTCATGTAAATGAAAATTATAATCGAACGATAAAGGAACAGGAAAATTCTCCGTATAATATTATTGCAAATTGTGATGCACAAATAGATAGCATAATAACAAGAACAGGTGTCGGCAATGTAAAGAAAGGTGACAAAGTTAAAAAAGGTGATTTGCTGATTTCAGGAGAAGTAGATACATATAACGAATTTGAAGAAATTATAGCTAAGAAATATGTTAAGGCTGACGGTGAAATTTATGCCAAAGTTAAATATGAATTTAATAAAAAATATAAAATAAAAGAAAAAGTAAAAAAATATGGAAAGAAATATTCATATTTTAACGTTTCGTTTGGTGATATGGCAATATTAAATGGCGAAGGCAAAAATAAAGACATTGTGATTGAAAAAAATAAACTTCATTTTTTGAAAAATTATTATCTGCCTGTTACATTTACAAAAATTACAAATATTCCTTTTAAATATGTTGAAGTAAAAAGAAATAAAACTCAAATAAAAACACTAATAGATAATGATTTTACATATTATTTAATGACTTTAGAACAAAAAGGGTATAAAATTCTAGAAAAAAATGTTAAAATGAAGATTGTCGGTGACACATATATAGGAAAAGGACAGGTGACAGTTGTTCAACCTTTTGGGTCACTTGAAGAGTTAAGTATATCAGAGGAAGGAACTACAGTTAATGAGCGTGATTGAGAGTATTATAGATATTCCTGCTGAGCATGAAAAAAAGATTTATGGAAATTTTGATGAAAATATAAAGAAAATAGAAAGAACACTTCATGTCACCATTATATCTAGAGATTCACAAATAAAAATTATTGGTGGTGAAGTTGCTGCCAAAAGGGCAAAAAAAGTATTTGAACAGCTTTTTAAATTATCTTTACGTGGCAATGAAATAACAGAGCAAAATGTTGATTATGCGTTATCATTATCTTTTGAGGATAACGAACAGGCGATTGTCGAATTAGATGATGATATGATATGCAGAACTGCGGCAGGAAAGCCTGTTAAGCCTAAAACATTAGGTCAGAAGCATTATGTAGATGAAATACGTAAGAAGATGATTGTATTTGGAATTGGCCCGGCAGGAACAGGTAAAACATATCTTGCAATGGCAATGGCAATAACTGCTTTAAAAAATGATGAGGTAAACAGAATCATTTTGACAAGACCGGCTATTGAAGCAGGAGAAAATCTTGGATTTTTACCAGGCGATTTACAAAGCAAGGTTGATCCATATTTACGTCCTTTATATGATGCGTTATATCAGATAATGGGGGCAGAAAGTTTTATGCATAATTCTGAAAAGGGAATTATAGAAGTTGCTCCTTTAGCTTATATGCGTGGACGTACATTAGATAATGCATTTATTATCTTAGATGAAGCACAGAACACTACGCCTGCACAGATGAAGATGTTTTTAACAAGAATCGGCTTTGGATCAAAGGTAATCGTGACTGGTGATTTAACTCAAAAAGATTTACCTAGAGACGCTGTTTCAGGATTAGATGTTGCGTTAAAGGTTTTAAGTAAAGTTGAGGATATAAGTTTTGTTAACTTGACAAACAAAGACGTTGTAAGACATCCTCTTGTTCAGAAAATCGTTAAAGCATATGAAGAATATGATGAAAAAATGGCAAAAAAGAAACAACAAAGGGAAAAGAAATAATGAATATTTATATTGAAAACGAATATGACAAAGAAATGAAGGAACGACTTGATTATGAAAAACTTATAGAAGAGGTTGTTAATGAAGCCGTGGATTATGTGAAATGTCCATATGAGTGTGAAGTTAATGTAACTATTGTAACGAATGAAAGAATTCATGAGATAAATAACGAGTTTAGAGGAATTGATAAAGAAACTGACGTATTATCATTTCCGATGATTGATTATGATAAGCCGGGTGATTTTACAGGATTTGATGAGATTGATGATTATTTTGATTTAGATACCGGAGAATTAATTTTAGGTGATATTGTTATTTCATATGACCGTGTAATAAGTCAGGCACATGAATTTAATCATTCAGTTAGAAGAGAATTTGCTTTTCTTGTTGCCCATAGTATGCTTCATCTGTTTGGATATGACCATATGGAGGAAGATGAAAGGGTGGAAATGGAAAGAAAGCAAAATGATATTTTAATAAATTTAGGAATTACGAGGGAGTAAACATGCAAAAAAAGATACTAACAGCATTAACATTAATCATAGTAGCCATGATTTTAGTAACAGGATGCAAAGGAAAGAAAACTGAAAAAGAAGAAAAAACAACTGTTGAAGAAACAACAATTGAAGAAACAACTGTCGACAATTCACATATCGGACAGGTAAGAAGTAAATTAACCGGTGAATATGTAGATGAAAAAATTGGTAATAGAAGACCTGTTGCCGTAATGTACAATAACATTATAAATGCAATTCCTCATTCAGGACTTAGCAATGCAAGTGTATGCTATGAAGCACCTGTTGAAGGATGCATAACACGTATAATGGGTATTTTTGAAAATTACGATGATCTTAAAAAGATTGGTTCAATAAGAAGCTGCAGAATTTATTATTGTTATTTTGCATTGGAATGGGATGCTATCTATGTTCATTTTGGACAGTCTAAATATGCACTTGATTTTCTAAAAAGCGATAAGATTGATAATGTAGGTTCATATCAGTCTGTTGCAAATAGCATTTTCTTTAGAACAACAGATAGAGTTGCACCACATAACTGTTTTATTGATGGTGCAGGAATTAAAAAGGGAATTAAAGAATTAGGCTATAGAAAAAAATACAAAAAAGATTACAGTTCACATTTCCAATTTGCTGATGAGGGAACTAAAGTAGATTTAGCAAGCGAAAAGATTGCCAATAAAGTAGAACTTGGTTACCAGATAAATAAACCTTGGTTTGAATATGATGCAGCTACAGGATTATATAAGAGATTCCAATATGGAAAAGCACACATTGATGATCAGAATAATGAACAGCTGTCTTGTTCTAATATAATTATTCAGTATGTTAACGCTACTCTTTATCCTGATAATAAGAGTTTGGATATGACTTTAACAGGCTCAGGAAAAGGTTGGTATATTACAAACGGTAAGGCTGAAAAAATTACTTGGAATAAATCAGACAAGCTTGGAAGAACTACATATTTAGATAAATCAGGAAATGAAATTGTTTTAAATGATGGTAAAACATGGATTTGCATGGTTCAGAATGAATATTCTGATAATGTAAAAATTTCAAAATAAGAGTGAGTATTATGAGTAATGATGAGTTGATATCAAAAGCATATGAGGCAATGAAAAATTCATACGCACCTTACAGCAAATTTAATGTAGGGGCAGTTGCTTTATGTGGTGAAAAAATTTACATGGGATGTAATATTGAAAATGCATCTTTCGGTGCAACTATATGTGCTGAAAGATGTGCTATTTTCAAAGCTGTATCAGATGGATATACAAAAATTGACAAAATAGTAATTGTATGCTCTACGCACGATTTTGCGTATCCATGCGGAATATGCAGACAGGTTATGACAGAATTTATGGATGAAAATGGAATAATTGTTGTAACTAATGATAAGGAAATAAGAGAATACAAACTTTCTGACTTGATGCCGGAAAGTTTTCGTATGTAATTAGGAGATTTCAATGTCAAAGAAAAAAATAAAAAACAGCTTTCTTCTACAAGGAAGTATTTTAGCTGTAGCAGGTTTATTAGTAAGAGTTATAGGTTTAATATATCGTGTTCCTTTAACTAATATTTTAGGTGAAAAAGGCATGGGATGTTATGGCACGGCTTATGATGTGTATAATATTTTAATTTTATTATCATCACAAAGTATGCCTATTGCAGTCTCAAAGCTTGTTTCTGAAAAATTAGGAAGAAATGAAAATAATAATGCTCACAGAATTTTTAAAGGAGCATTAATATACGGGCTTGTAATTGGTGTTATATGTGGATTAATTGCATTTTTTGGCGGAGAATGGCTTGCTTCAACATTTTATCATGCTCCATCAGCCGGAAGAGCATTAAAGGTATTAGCTCCTACATTAACAATAGCATGCATTTTAGGAGTTTTCCGTGGTTATATGCAGGGACTTGGAGATATGGTGCCAACTGCGATTTCTCAGATATTTGAACAGATTGTAAATGCTTTTGTAAGTGTGTTTGCAGCATACGAATTATTAAATTATGGATACTCTGTTTCTACAATGTTATCAGAAAGTAAAGCAGAAGCAAATGCAATATCATATGGTGCTGCAGGTGGAACTTTAGGTACATGCCTTGGTGCGGCTACAGCTCTTTTAGTCCTGATTATTATCTACTTAAAAAGAAAGTCGGATATATTGGCTGATATTTCAAAGCAGGATAAAGGCGCATTGGATTCATTTAGTAGAATAACAAAAATGATTATATTTACAATTACACCAATGCTCATAAGTACAACAATTTATAACATTAGCAACTTGTTGGATAATCCGATTTTCCAGAATATTATGGAGTTGAAATTTGGCTTAAAAGAAGATGCAAGATTAGCATTGTGGGGTGTATACAGCTCACAGTATAGAGTACTTACTACTATGCCAATAGCTATTGCATCTGCATTAGCGGCAGCAATTGTACCGTCAATGATTCGTTCATATGCTGCCGGTGATAAACTAATTGTAAATAATAAAATAGATTCAGCAATTAAATTTTCAATGATAATTGCCCTGCCTTGTGGCTTTGGATTATCAGTATTAGGTGGACCAATCAACAAAATGCTATTTCCTAATTTGAGTAATGATATGATTGTTTACATGATGATGTTTAGTGTATTTACAGTTACGGCATTTTCTTTATCAACAATCAGTAATTCAATATTACAGGGAATTGATAAATTGAATGTTCCTATTAAGAATTCAGCAATTTCATTAGGTATTCATTTAGTTATTTTGCCTTTATTACTCGTTGTATTCAAATTAGGAATATACGCTGTTGTAATAGGTGATTTCACATTTGCAATGACTGTATGTGTATTAAATTCATATTCAATAAAAAATTATACAGGCTATACACAGGAAATAAAAAATACATTTGTTAAACCTATAATTTCATCGGTAATTATGTCTATATGTTGTTATTTAGTTTATTTATTATTCCATAAATTAATCGGAAGTAATACAATATCAACGTTAATCGCTATATGTGTAGCTATTGCAGTATATGGAATTATGGTTATTAAAACGAAAATTGTTACAGAAAATGAATTGGAATCTGTTCCAAAAGGAACTATGATTATTAAAATATGTAAAAAAATTCATCTGCTGTAGTATATAAAAATATAAAACGGTAAAAAATATATGCAAAGGAGTTTATTTATGAACAAGCGTGCATATATTTTTTGTTTAGTTGCAGCTGTAATTGTTGCAACATTTGTAATTGGATATAATATTGGAACAGATAAACAATCAAAGAAGAATAATTCTCAGACTAATGCTAAAGTAATAGAAAAAGAAGGCTATTGGTTGCAATCAGTGGAAGGATACATTGTAGTATTTGAAAATGATAGAGCAACTGTTGTTGCATCCACAGAAATACCAGTGTCCAGTTTGTCAAAAAAAGAGCAGGATGTTTTAGCTGAAGGTTTTTACTTTGATACAGCAGAAGAATTATTTAAATTTCTTGAGGCTAATACCAGTTGAGGAATATTTACAATGAAAATATGTATAATCGGTGCCGGAGCGGCAGGAATGGTGGCTGCAATAAATGTAGCAAATGAAAATAATGAGGTTTTTATTTTAGAACACACATCAAAAATAGGTTCTAAAATAAGAATCTCCGGTAATGGAAAATGCAATTTGACTAATGAATCAGTTTCAAAAGAAAAATATAATAATCAGGACTTTGCAGATGTAGTGTTAAACGAATTTTCTGTCGATGATACAAAACAATTTTTCTATAATTGCGGTTTAATGTTAAAAGATAAAAATGGATATTATTATCCTATGAGTGAGCAGGCAGCATCTGTTATTGATGTATTGCAAAGTGAATTGTATAAAAGAAATGTAAAATTAATTACTGATTTTCATATTACAAGAATGCATAGAAAAGATGATAAATTTATAATTAAGGGTAATAATAAAGAAATTATAGCCGACAAGCTTATAATTGCAACTGGTGGAAAGTCTGCTGCAAAAACCGGTTCTGATGGAAGTGGATACAGTTATGCAAAAATGTTTGGCCATAATATAATTGAACAGGTTCCCGGATTAACAGGAATTGTATGCAAAAATAAAATCTGTAAATCTTTTGCAGGCGTAAGAACTAAAGCAACTGTAACAGCTTTTATAGAAGGAGCATCAGTATATAAGGAAACCGGAGAAGTGCAATTTACTGATTATGGCTTATCAGGAATTCCTATATTTAATTGCTGTAATTATATTTCCAGAGCTATAAATTTAGAAAAAGATGTTGAAATAACAGTTGATTATTTACCTGATATTAAGAGTGAGGATATAGAAAAATTTATTATTACACAAAAAGATAACGGAAAAAGTGTATTATATGCTTTAAAAGGAATGTTACCGTCAAAAATAGCTAATGGTATTTATGAAATAGTAGTTAATAAATGTAAAAAAGATTCTGAATACTTTATTTCAAATATAATAAATTTTATAAAAAAATTTGAATTTAAAGCAATAGATACGAGAGATTACGAACAGGCTCAGGTTACGTGTGGAGGAGTTGATTTATCAGAAATAAATCCTAAAACAATGGAATCTAAACTTGTAAAAAACTTGTATTTCGCAGGTGAAGTGGTCGATATTAACGGTTTATGTGGCGGTTATAATTTACAATTTGCATGGTCAAGCGGTGCAATTGCAGGAAAGAGTTGTTTATATGATAAAAATTAAAGTTAATCAAATTAAGATGAATGTTAAGCATAGTATAGATGATGTTGTTAAGGAAGCACTTAAAAAAGTTCATACACAAAAAAACAACCTTGTGTCATATAAAATTATAAAAAAATCAATTGATGCAAGAAAATCACCAATATATATATATGCTGTTCAATTAGAGTTAAATAAATACAATTTAAAAAAATTACCTAAAGATGTTTCAATTGTAAAAAAAGAAGAAAAATACATATACAATGTTACGGGTAATAAAAAAATAGAAAATCCACCTGTTGTTGTAGGATTTGGCCCGGCCGGAATGTTTTGTGGCTATCTTTTAGCAAAAGCAGGTTATAATCCTATAATAATTGAAAGAGGCAAGGATGTTGACAGTAGAATTATAGATGTTGAAGAATTTTGGAAAACCGGTAAATTAAATACAGAGTCAAATGTTCAATTTGGAGAAGGTGGCGCGGGAACTTTTTCTGATGGAAAATTAAACACAGGAATTAAAGATAAAAACGGTCGTCAGAATTTTGTTCTGGAAACATTTGTAAAATGTGGTGCACCCGAAAATATCATGTATGATTCAAAACCTCACATAGGAACAGATATTCTTCAAATTGTTGTAAAAAACTTAAGAAAAGAAATAGAATCACTTGGTGGAAAAGTATTGTTTGAAAGTAAGCTTACTAACATCGAAAAAGAAGGTGGTTTTTATAATTTAGAAATCAATAATTCAGAAAAAATTCAGAGTCAAATATGTATTTTGGCTATAGGTCATAGTGCAAGAGATACTTTCGAAATGCTATATAACAAATCATTTCCAATGGAACAAAAACCATTTGCAATAGGTGTTCGTGTTGAGCATTTACAGGATATGATAAATAAATCACAATATGGAGTTGATAATTGTGAAGGTTTGCCTGCTGCACCATATAAATTAACATACAATACAAAGAGCAAAAGAGGCGTATATTCTTTTTGTATGTGTCCTGGAGGATGCGTGGTTAATGCTTCTTCTGAAGATAAACGTTTAGCTGTCAATGGTATGAGTTATAGCGCTCGAGATGGTAAAAATGCAAACAGTGCGATAGTTACAACTATTACTCCAAATGATTTTGAAAGTAAACATCCATTAGCAGGAATGTATTTACAACGTGAATTAGAAGAAAAAGCATTTAATGAAGGAAAAGGTGCAATTCCTGTTCAACTATATGGTGACTTTGTAAATAACAAAATCAGTCATGAATTTGGAAATGTTATTCCTGACATAAAAGGAAAATATTCTTTTGCGAATATAAAAAATGTATTACCTAAATATATTTGCGATTCAATAGAAGAGGCAATGCCATATTTTGGCAAGAAAATACAGGGATTTGATAATAAAGATACTGTATTTGCGGCGATTGAAAGCAGAACGTCATCACCTGTAAGAATTATAAGAGAAGACGATTTTCAATCAGTATTTAAAGGTGTTTATCCTTGTGGTGAAGGGGCAGGTTATGCCGGAGGCATTACAAGTGCAGCTATTGATGGTATAAAGGTGTTTGAATCGATTATTTCTGAATTCAGACCATAGCATTATTATTTGAACAATTATATTTAGATTAAAGGTTTGCAATTTTGAGTTATACATATCTAAGAATGAAAATATAGACCTTTTTTCAATTTTGTAGTATGATTTAGTTTGTAAAAATTTCGTTATATAAACGCGTGAGGAGTCATAATGAACATTAGATTTTTAGCCCAATCAGAATATTTTAATGGAATTCATTTAAAAGATGATATAATTCTTGAAAAAGAATATGAAGATAGTAAGTTTAGCAATATTAAAAAAGTACACTATTTCGTGTATCATTTAGAAGATAATATAAGAAAAGAAATTCTTCCAAGAAGCGAAAAACTACAGGTTTTTAATATTACAGACTGTCAGTTTCAGTCAGATTATATTTATTTTACTGAATTCGATGATCAATATGATGGAAATTACAATTTAAATATAATTAAATATAATTATATTGATGATACATATTTAAAAATAATTACTTTAAAGGATAATTTAAATCTATATCCTGATAAAAAACAAATAAAAATATATATATTAAATGAATCTAATTTAATAATACAAAGGGCAATTCCAAGAGGAAATTATAAAGATAATTATGCCGGATTTTTTGATTTTTCATCTATTTTATTTAATTTTGTAGATAATAAGCAATATAAAATCAACGATGAAAATTTAATTAACAATGGAATTGAATTTATGATTCCATATAACGAAAATTCATGTATTATGAAAACAGGATACTCTTTATTTGATGAGAATAAGCATGATTTACTCGAAAAAGAAGAAGCAGCTGTTGAAACTTTAATGGTAATAAACATTCAGCAATTTATATCGGATTTATTACTTGAACAGACACATATGGTTATACCGTCAATAGCCCAGGCATACTATGATACTACATTAGTATTTGCGGAGGTTCAGAATAATTATTTGTTATATTCTACATTCGATTTTAATAAGGATGAAGAAACGATTTGCTTTTATAATCTTGAAAGCAAAGAAGAATATACATGTATTAACAAAACAAAAACCGGAAGTTCAACAAGAGCAAATGCTATATTAATTAACGGAACACCATATGTTAAAATTGACAAAGATTCTAAAAGTCAATTTCTTAATTTAGAGACTAACGAGGTTGATGCAGTTTACAGTAATAAAGAAAAGATAGTTTTCATTAATAATAATCTCATTGCAAGTGTCAATGAAAAAAAGCCTTTATTTGGCAAAGAATATGAATATGTTGCAATTCAGAAATTCCCTTCGACAGAAGTATTGCTTGAAGAAAAAGGGTATTTTATTGGTGCAATCGCGGCAAATAGTGATACTACATATATATTTCTAAAATAAAATAAAAGGAAAAGAAAAAATGGATCAGAAGAAAATAAAGAGAATAAATGAATTGGCAAGAAAATCTAAAGCAGAAGGATTAACTGACAGTGAAAAGAAAGAACAGGAACAGTTGCGTACAGAATATAGAATGGCTGTTATTGGTAATTTAAAAGGTGAATTAAAAAATGTAAAAATTAAAAATCCCGATGGAACAATTGTGGATTTAAAACCTAAAGGACATTAAAATGGATTTAAACATTCTTAGAAAAGAAATAAAGCAAAAAAGATTATCTCTTGATTACCAAAAATTTGAACTTTATAATTTGGAAATCAATAATACAATAATAAATAGCAAAATTTATAATAGCAGTAAAGTTGTTTACTGCTATTGTAGTGTAAATAATGAAGTTGATATGACAATGCTTATGAGTGACTGCTTAAATAAAGGTAAAATTCTTGCACTTCCAAAAGTAATTGGAAACGACATGACATTTTATACAATTACTGATTTTAACCAGTTAAAAAAAGGCTATATGAAAATACCTGAACCTGTCACAGATAATATTGCACCTAAACCGGATATTGTTATAGTTCCGGGACTTGCATTTACTAAAGAAGGAAAGCGAATTGGATATGGCGCAGGCTTTTATGACAGATATTTAAAAAATATAGATACATATAAAATCGGTGTAGGGTTTAATTTTCAAATTGTGGATGAACTTAAGCAGCATGAAAATGATATCAATTTAGATACCATAATAACAAATGAGATAGTTTAGGAGAAATAAAGTGAATTTTGTAAATGAAACAGAAAAGCAGGCTTATTACATAGCTAAATGTAAAGAAATAATTTCTAATAGAGAAAAAGAATTAGGAAGAAAATTAAAGGCATGTGTAGCAACATTTGGATGTCAGATGAATTTCAAAGATTCAGAGAAACTTATAGGTATTCTTAATGAAATCGGATATGAAGAAACAGAAGATGAACATGCTGATTTAGTACTTTATAATACATGTACTGTACGTGAAAATGCTAATTTAAAAATATACGGAAGATTAGGATATTTATCAAAATTAAAAAAAGAAAACAGCAATATGATTATAGGTTTATGCGGATGCATGATGCAGGAAGAACATGTTGTTGAAAAAATCAAAAAGAGTTATAAATTTGTTGACTTAATCTTTGGTACACATAACATTTTTAAGTTAGCAGAATTATTATATGAAAGACTTTCAGGTCAAAAATCTGTAATTGATATATGGCAGGGTACAACAGAAATAGTAGAAGATTTACCTAGTGAAAGAAAATACAGTTTTAAATCCGGAGTTAATATAATGTATGGATGTAACAATTTTTGTAGTTACTGTATTGTACCATATGTTAGAGGAAGGGAAAGAAGCAGAAAACCTGAAGATATAATTAATGAAATCAAGAAATTAGTTAGTGAAGGTGTAGTTGAAATAATGTTGTTAGGTCAAAATGTTAATTCATATGGTAAGACATTAGAAAATCCAATGACATTTGCACAGCTTTTACAGGAAATTGAAAAAATAGACGGTCTAAAGAGAGTTAGATTTATGACGAGTCATCCAAAGGATTTGTCTGATGAATTAATTGATGTAATGGCTCATTCTAAAAAAATTTGCAAGCAGATGCATTTGCCATTACAGTCAGGAAGCGACCGTTTATTAAAAATAATGAACAGGCATTATGACAAACAGCATTATCTTGAAATCGTAGATAAATTAAGAAAAGCAATTCCTGATATTGGAATTTCAACAGATATCATTGTTGGTTTTCCCGGTGAGACAGAAGAAGATTTTAATGAAACACTAGATGTTGTTAAGAAAGTTCAATATGACAGTGCATTTACATTTATTTATTCAAAGCGTTCGGGAACACCTGCTGCAGAAATGGAAAATCAGGTTCCACAGGATGTAGTTAAAGATAGATTTGACAGACTTTTAAAAGTTGTAAATGAAATATCATCAAAGAAAACTGCCAAATATGAAGGAACAACACAATTAGTTATGGCAGAAGAAGTAAACAGCCATGACCCTGAATTAATTACAGGACGATTAAGCAACAACACGGTAGTTCATTTTAAGGGAACTAAGGATTTAATTGGTCAGGAATTAAAAGTTAAATTACTAAAAGCCAAAGGATTTTATTATTTTGGAGAAATAGAGGCATAATATGAGTATTACACCAATGATGCAACAATACTTAGAAACTAAAAAACAATATAAGGATTGCATTATTTTTTACCGTTTAGGTGACTTTTATGAAATGTTTTTTGAAGATGCTATTACAGCATCAAAAGAACTTGAAATCACTTTAACAGGAAAAAACTGCGGCTTAGAAGAAAGGGCGCCAATGTGTGGTGTCCCTTATCACGCTGTAGATTCTTATTTAAACAAACTTGTAACAAAAGGATATAAGGTTGCGATTGTTGAGCAGGTCGAGGATCCTGCAACAGCAAAAGGAATTGTAAAAAGAGAAGTTGTCCGAATTGTTACTCCCGGAACAAATCTAAACACATCTGCATTAGATGAAACTAAAAATAATTATTTAATGTCTATTGTATGTGTGGAAAATTGTTTTGGAATAGCTATTGTAGATATTACAACAGGAGATTTTTTTGTCACTGAAGTTGAAAACAACAGGGCATTACTTGATGAAATCTATAAATTCATGCCAAGTGAAATAATATGCAATGATGCATTTTTACTTACAGGAATTGATATTGACGATTTAAAAAACAGATTAAATATCACATTATTCCAGTTAGAATCATGGTATTTTGATGATGATATGTGTAAAAAAGCATTAACTGATCATTTCAAGGTTTATGATTTATCAGCATTAGGAATTGATAATTATGATGTTGGAACAAATGCTGCCGGTGCTCTAATGCAGTATTTAACAGAAACGCAAAAAAACTCACTATCTCATTTAACTCAGATAATTCCTTATTCAACGAATAAATTTATGATATTAGATACTTCTACCAGAAGAAATTTGGAGTTATGTGAAACATTACGTGAAAAACAAAAACGAGGATCTCTTTTATGGGTGCTCGATAAGACAAAAACGGCTATGGGTGCAAGAATGCTAAGAAGCTATATAGAACAGCCGTTAATTGATAAAGAATCTATTATAAAAAGACAAAAAGCAATCGAGGAATTAAATAAATCTTTAATTACAAGGGATGAATTAAGAGAATATCTTTCTCCAATATACGATTTAGAAAGACTTATAAGTAAAGTAGCATATAAATCAGCTAATCCAAGAGATTTAATAGCTTTGCTTAATTCTTTAAAAATGTTGCCACATATAAAAACGGTAATACAGGATTTTAAGAGTCCTCTTTTTAAAGAAATTACAGAAGAATTAGATGTTTTAGATGATATTACTTCATTGATAGATAATTCAATAAACGAAGATCCACCAATTAATATCAAAGAGGGGGGAATTATTAAAGAAGGATATAATGAAGAGGTTGACAGATTACGAAAAGCTAAAACAGAAGGAAAAACATGGCTTGCAGAACTTGAGACTAAAGAAAAAGAAAAGACAGGTATTAAAGGACTTAAAATAAAATACAATAAAGTATTTGGATATTATCTTGATGTTACAAATTCATATAAGGATTTAGTCCCGGATTATTATGTGAGAAAACAAACATTGACCAATTCAGAACGATACACAACTGATGAATTAAAACAATTAGAAGATGTAATATTAGGTGCAGAAGATAAATTATTTTCATTAGAATATAATATATTTAGTGAAATAAGAGATGAGATATCATCGCAGGTTGTTAGAATACAGACTACTGCAAAAGCATTAGCAAAAATTGATGTATTTGCTTCATTAGCATATGTTGCTGAACATAATAATTATGTTAAACCTAACATAAATGAAAAAGGTATTATAGATATTAAAAACGGCCGACATCCTGTCGTTGAAAAAATGATGCCTGACAGTATGTTTGTAACTAATGATACATATTTAGACATGAATAATAATCGTGTATCAATTATTACAGGCCCAAACATGGCCGGCAAATCAACATATATGAGACAGACAGCACTTATTACTCTTATGGCTCAGATTGGCTCATTTGTTCCGGCAACGAGTGCAAATATAGGCGTGTGCGACAAAATATTTACAAGAGTAGGGGCATCTGACGATTTAGCAAGCGGTCAAAGTACTTTTATGGTTGAAATGACAGAAGTTGCTAATATCCTTAGAAATGCAACACCAAAAAGCTTGTTGATTCTTGATGAAATAGGCCGAGGAACAAGTACTTTTGATGGATTAAGTATTGCATGGGCGGTAGTTGAACATATATGTGATATAAAATTACTTGGTGCAAAAACATTATTCGCAACTCATTATCATGAATTAACTGAACTTGAAGGAACTATGAAAGGTGTAAATAACTATTGCATCAGCGTAAAAGAGCAGGGCGATAATATTGTATTTTTACGTAAAATTGTTAAGGGCGGAGCAGATAAAAGTTATGGTATACAGGTTGCCAAATTAGCCGGTGTTCCTGATAGTGTTATAAATAGAGCAAAAGAACTTGTTGCTGAATTATCAAATGCAGATATAACAGCTAAAGCAAAGGAAATTGCCGCAAATATGACTCCCGGAAATTCCATAAAAGGAGTAAATGATAATGTTGAACTACATCAGATGTCTTTGTTTGATACAGTAAAAGAAGATGATATTATCACTGAAATTGAAGAACTTGATTTAGGAACTATGACACCAATAGATGCTTTAAATCATTTGTATAAAATACAGAACAAATTAAGGAATAGATGGTAAATGAGCAATATTAAATTATTAGATCAAAATACAATTAATCAAATAGCTGCCGGAGAAGTAATTGACAGGCCGGCATCGATTGTAAAAGAGCTTATGGAAAATTCAATTGATGCGGGTGCTGATAAAATTAGTGTTGAAATTAAAGATGGTGGCACTAAACTTATAAGAATTACAGACAACGGATGTGGTATTGATAGAGATGATATTAAAACTGCATTTTTGAGACATGCTACAAGTAAAATTAAATCTGTCGAAGATTTAATGGTCGTTTCTTCTCTTGGTTTTAGAGGTGAAGCCCTTTCAAGTATCGCAGCTGTATGTCAGGTAGAGTTAATTACAAAAACACAAGATTCATTTGTTGGATGTAAATATACTATAGAAGGAGGAAAGGAAAAAGGACTCGAAGAAATAGGTGCTCCTGATGGAACAACATTTCTTGTAAGAAATATTTTTTTCAATACTCCTGCAAGAAGAAAATTTTTAAAAACTCCTCAGACTGAAGCCGGATATATTTCAGAAATTGTTGAAAGGATAGCACTTTCGCATCCTGAAATAGCCATTAATTTCATAAATAATGGACAACCTAAGTTACATACTCCGGGAAACGGTAATTTGAAAGATGTAATTTATAATATATATGGTAGAGAAATAACTAATAATTTAATAGAAATAAATGAAGAATGTGAATTTGCACATCTTAAAGGTTTCATCGGAAAGCCATTAATTTCTAAAGGAAACCGAACATTTGAGAATTATTTTGTAAATGGAAGATATATTAAAAGTACTATTTTAACAAAAGCGATAGAAGAGGCGTTTGCACCTGTTATGATGCAACATAAATATCCTTTTACAGTCTTGCATTTGAAAATTAATTCAGACCTTTTAGATGTAAACGTTCATCCGTCTAAAATGGAACTTAGATTTAGAAATGGAAAAGATTTATATCCATGGATTGTGGAAGTTTTATCTGAAGCAATTATTGAGAAGCCGAAGATTCCACAGGTTAAACTTACAGAAGAAAAAGAGGATATTCCTGTTGCAATAAAGGTGCCTGAGCCATTTGAAACAAAAAGAACAGATGAGATTGAAAGAAAACATGACATTGAATCTGATGTGAATAAATCAGATAATTTTATTTCAGAGGAAGTAAATTACAACAAACAATCCGATATAAAACAATCAGATAGTAATTTTAAATCAGATATTACTAATAATAGCGATAATATAAATGATGTAAACTATAATATTGAAAATAATACTAATGTTATAGTTGAGAATAAAGATTTCCTAAAAAATAATCATAATAACAAAGAAATATCAGTAACTATTAGGAACAAAGAGTCAAATCAAATAACTAAGGAAGATATATCTTTAGATAATACATCTAATATGGAAAACGCATTAATTCCAGAAGAAAAAGCCGTAAATGTTAAAACCAGATTTGATGTTCCAAAAACTTCAAAAGATATGACAATGAATCTTTTTGAAGATAACTTTTTGACAGATACAGCAAGAAAAAAACATAAAATAATAGGGCAGGTATTTGATACATACTGGATTGTTGAGTACGAAGATAAAATGTACATCATTGACCAACATGCGGCTCATGAAAAAGTTATGTTTGAAAAAATTATGGCTGGGTTAAAAAATAAAGAAATTAACACTCAAATGGTTAATCCTCCTATAATTTTAAATCTAAGCATGCTTGAAGCACAACTTTTAGAAAAATTTATAGATAATTTCAGAGAAATAGGTTATGAAATAGAGGAATTTGGTGGTCAGGATTTTGCAGTAAGAGGTATCCCGGCTGATTTATATACATTAGATGCAAGAGAGGTATTGATGAACCTTATTGATAATTTGTCAGAACAGACAACAAAATTAAATTCTGAACTATTAACAGAAAAAATTGCGTCAATGTCATGTAAAGCAGCAGTTAAGGGAAATAACAAATTAAGTTATGCAGAAATGGATTCTTTAATTGACCAATTGTTAAAACTTGAAAATCCATTCAACTGTCCTCATGGAAGACCAACAATCATTTCATTATCAAAATACGAACTTGAAAAGAAGTTTAAACGAATAATTTAGGAGTATATATGAAACCGTTAGTTGTTATAACAGGACCTACAGCAGTAGGTAAAACAGAATTATCCATAAAAATTGCAAAAGCAATTGACGGAGAGATAATCAGTGCTGATTCCATTCAGGTTTATAAACATATGGATATTGGTTCTGCCAAAATAACAAAAGAAGAAATGCAGGGAATAAAGCATTATCTTGTTGATGAATTTGAACCGGATGAAGAATTTAACGTTCATGTATTTAAAGAAAAAACGTTAGAATACATGGACAAAATATATGAAGCAGGAAAAATTCCAATTATCGTAGGCGGTACCGGATTTTATATTCAGTCTGTATTATATGATATTCAGTTTAATGATGAAGAAATAGACAGTGCTTATAGAAAAGAACTTGAAAATATAGCAAAAGAAAAAGGAAATGATTATTTACATAATATGTTAAAAGAAGTAGATGAAGAATCTGCATTAAATATACATAAGAACAATTTAAAGCGTGTAATAAGAGCATTAGAATTTTATAAAAATACAGGTGAAAAAATTTCAACTCATAATGAAGAACAATCTCAAAATATTTCTCCTTATAATTTTGTTTATTTTGTGTTAAATGATAAAAGAGAACTTTTATATGAAAGAATAAATAAAAGAGTTGATATTATGTTTGATAAAGGCCTTGTAAATGAGGTCAAAAACCTTTTGAATATGGGATATACAAAAGATTTGGTTTCCATGAACGGTATAGGATACAAGGAAGTTGTTGATTATATTAATGGTAAATATTCTTTAGATGAAACTAAAGAAATAATAAAAAGAGAAACCAGACATTTTGCAAAACGACAGCTTACATGGTTTAGAAGGGAAAAAGATGTGACCATGGTCAACTATTTTGATTATGATAGTATCGATGATACTTTGAAATATATGATTAATACACTAAGGGAAAAGGATATAATTAAAAATGATTAAGGAAATGTATAAAAATCTGGGAATAGATGAAAATGTATATAATTTTACAAAAAATATTGAAAATGAATTAAAAGATAGATTTGCAAAAATAGATGAAGTAGCTGAATATAATCAATTAAAAGTTATGAAAGCATTTCAGAAGAATCAGGTTTCCGAAGCGCATCTTGGCGTATCTACAGGTTATGGATATAATGACATAGGCAGAGATACTTTAGAAAAAGTATATGCTGATGTATTTGGTACAGAAGATGCACTTGTCCGCCCACAGATTACATGTGGAACTCATGCATTAGGGATCGCATTATCAGCAAATTTACGACCGGGCGACAAAATACTTTATATTTCTGGTAAGCCTTATGATACACTTGAAGAAGTAATCGGAATTAGAGAATCAAAAGGATCTCTTGCAGAATATGGAATTAAATATGGACAGGTAGATTTACTTCCTAATGGTGATTTTGATTTTGATGGCATAAAAAAGGCAATAACTTCTGATGTTAAGATGGTTGGAATCCAAAGATCAAAAGGATATGAGACAAGACCTACTATTTCTGTTGAAAAAACAGGTCAGGTAATTAATTTTGTAAAAGAAATAAATAAAGATATCATTGTAATGGTAGATAATTGCTATGGTGAATTCGTAGATATAGTTGAGCCATCAAACGTAGGTGCTGACATGGTTGTAGGTTCTTTGATTAAAAATCTTGGTGGTGGATTAGCTCCTATTGGAGGATATATATGTGGAACCAAAGAATGTGTTGAAAATTGTGCATATAGACTTACAACTCCGGGACTTGGAAAAGAAGTTGGTGCAAGCCTTGATGTAATTCATACATTTTATCAGGGATTATTTATGGCACCAACAGTTGTTGCTTCTGCATTAAAGGGTGCAATTTTTGCAGCAAATGTATTTGAAAGATTAGGATTTAATGTAATTCCTAATTCGACAGAAGAACGATACGATATCATTCAGGCTGTTACATTTGGCTCTCCTGAAGGAGTAATCGCTTTTTGTAAAGGAATTCAGGCAGCTGCTCCGATTGACAGCCATGTTACACCTGAACCATGGGATATGCCGGGCTATGATTCACAGGTAATTATGGCAGCAGGTGCATTTGTATCCGGTTCATCTATTGAACTTAGTGCTGATGCTCCAATTAAGCCTCCATATGCTGTCTATTTTCAGGGTGGTCTTACATGGCAACATGCTAAATTTGGAATATTAAAGGCTTTGCAGCAGTTAGTAAATGAAAATATTGTCTCTTTATAAAATGTTAAAATTTGGTTAAATTTACTTAAAATATTATTTAATTATGTACACTAAAAATTTATTGTGATAAAATCTTACATTAGCAAGTTATTGTTTGATACCTCAATTTGTACTTGGAGAGATGAATGGAGGTATTTATATGAACAAAATTGCTGACATGCCTGTTAATGAAAGACCTTATGAAAAATGCATTAAAAAAGGTCCGGCCTTTTTAAGTGATGAAGAATTATTAGCAGTTATTCTAAGAACAGGAAACAGAGAATTAAATTCTATGGAACTGGCAAGAACAATAATAACAAAAGAAAATAAGACAGATATTTTATCAATTATGCATTATACATTTGAAGAATTGACAAGCTTTAAGGGAATTGGAACTGTAAAAGCAATTCAGATTATGTGTATAGGAGAACTTTCCAAAAGAATAGCATGTACGAAAGCAATTCATAAGCTTGATTTTTCAAGACCTGACACAATTGCAAGATACTATATGGAAAGCATGCGCCATAAAGAAAAAGAAGAATTAGTCGTTGCATATTTAGACACAAAATGTCAAATGATAAAAGATATGATGATAACATCAGGAACAATAAACCAGTCTCTATTTTCAATAAGGGAAATATTTGTTCAGGCATTAAGACTTAATGCGGTTAATATCGTAATTGTACATAATCATCCAAGCGGGAACAGCGAACCTAGTAAAGATGATATTATTTCTACGAAAAAAATATGTGAAGCCGGACAGTTAATTGGTATAACTGTTCTCGATCATATTATTATAGGAGACAAATCGTTTACCAGCTTAAATGCATTAGGAATTATATAAATCAAATTAATTGGAAGGACAATAAAATGAGTCAGAATGTTTATGGAATTGACATTGGAACAAGTAATTTAAAGATTTTCAATGGACAAACTAAAACTATAATAAATGAAAAAAATATAATAGCAATTCGAAATAAAAAGGACGTTTTTGCAATTGGAAATGGAGCTTTTGAAATGTATGAGAAAGCTCCTGATAATATTGTTGTAAGTTTTCCTATCAAGGATGGAGTAATTGCAGATATTAAAAACATGAAAAGTCTTATAGAAAAGATGTTTATTAAATTAAATTATCCTAAAATTGTAAGAGGTGGACGATTCTGCATTGCCGTTCCTTCTGATATAACTGAAGTTGAAAAAAGAGCTTTTTATGATGTTATTAACGACTCAAGTATTAAAGCAAAAGAAATAAAGATAGTAGAAAAACCTATTGCAGATGCAGTTGGTCTTGGTATTGATATTGACAGTGCTAAAGGAAACATGATTGTAAACATCGGTGCCGATACAACTGAAATTACAGTTACATCACTTGGTGGAATTGTAATTAGCAGAATTGTAAAAATTGGCGGAAACAAACTTGACGAAATAATTTGTAATATTGTAAAAAGAAAATATAATATTATGATTGGCATGAAAACAGCAGAGCAAATAAAAATCAATCTTGCAAATGCAATTTATGATGAAGAATCAGATGATAATTATGAAATGTGTAATGTATTTGGGAGAAACATTATTACAGGACTTCCTTGTGAAAGAACGGTTACATCTGATTTAATATATGAAGCAATAAAAGAAGTATTATCGTCTATTATTGATTCAATAAAACAGTTACTTGAACGTACACCACCTGAATTATCTTCTGATATAATTGACACCGGAATATATCTTACAGGTGGTTCAGCGCAGATTACAAATTTAAGTAAACTAATAGAAATGGAAACAGATTTAAAGGTAAATGTTGTTAGAAACCCCGGTGAATCAGTTGTAAGAGGAATTTCAAAAATTATATCTGATTCAAAATACAGAAAGTTGTTATATACACCAAGCGAAAATAAATACTAAGAGGTAGGTAAAAAGAAATGAAAAGACCTTCTAAGTTTATAAATATAAATACAAAAGTTTTAATATTTGTTCTAACTGTATTTTGTGTGTTTAGCATAATTTTGTCATCTATATTTTCAAATTATTCTAAACCTGCAAAAATAGTTTCCGGTGCAATTGTTGTTCCTCTTCAGGATGGAATGAATGGCATTGGTAAATGGTTTACTAATAAAGCAGATTACTTTAATTCAGTAAAAAAACTTACAAAGAAAAATAAAGAATTAGAAAGTCAGGTTAACGAATTAACAGAAGAAAACAGTTTGTTAGCTCAAAATAAATATGAACTTGAAAGACTTCGTGATTTATATCAGTTAGATCAGGACTATTCAAGTTACGAAAAAATTGCAGCCAATGTAATTGGAAAAGACTCCGGAAACTGGTTTGATATCTTTACAATTAATAAAGGTTCAAAAGACGGAATAAAAAAAGATATGAATGTAATAAGCGGTGGTGGACTTGTTGGAATTGTTACTGACGTCGGTAAAGATTATGCAAAAGTTAGAGCTATAATTGATGATGAAAGTAGTGTAAGTGTTTCGTTTGCCAACACAAGTGATACCGGAATTGTAAGTGGAGATTTAAAGCTTATGGATGATGGTGTTATGAATGTAACAGAAGTACTAAAAGATGCTAAGGTTACAGAAGGCGATATGGTAGTCACATCAAAAATATCAGACAAATTTGTTCCGGGAATATTAGTCGGTTATGTAACAAATATTAAATTAGATTCGAGTGAATTGACACAGTCAGGACAAATAATTCCTGTTGTAGATTTTAAACATATAGACGAAGTATTGGTAATTACTCAGTTAAAGGATGATATGTAAAGGAGAAAAAGCATGAAAGAGAAAATAAGAAATTTCATAATATTTGCGGCAGTGATTCTCGTTGCCTTTTTGCTACAAAACGCATTTTCTCTTGCATTGCCTCAGGAAGTCTCTACACCTAATCTTCTTCTGATAGTTGTATGTTTTTTTGGACTTATGTGTGGAAGCAACAAAGGAATAGCCATTGGATTTGCATGTGGTTTACTTGTTGATGTTTTCTATGGTGACGTAATAGGATTTAACGCTTTAATTTACATGTATTGCGGATTATTTAGTGGAATCTTTAGAAGATGGTTTTATAGTGAAATCATTATTATGCCATTGCTTTTAGTTTTTATAAATGATTTTATGTTTAACACAGTTTACTATGGATTCAGATTGCTTTTAAGAAATAAGTTAGACTATCCATATTATTTTGAAAAGATAATTTTACCTGAAATGATAATTACAACATTTTGTGCTTTAATTGTATATAAATTGTTTTATTTATTAAATGAAAAGGTAATTTCTAAAGAACAAAGGAGTGCATTAAGTTTTGATAAGTGATTTTTTCTACACGATTTATAACATAATAAAATCAAGAATATTTATTGTCGGTGCGGTATTAACAGTTCTTTTTGGAGTTGTTCTTTTTAGATTATTTGATTTACAGATAATTAACGAGAGTTACTATATGAATACTTATGTACAGCAGGCTGAAAAGACGGTTTACACGCCAGGTACAAGAGGTAATATTTATGATACAAATGGTGAATTATTAGCTTATAATGAATTAAGCTATGCCGTTACATTTGAAGATAAAATTGACAGCTCCGATGAAAAAAACGGAATATTAAATGAAATTGTATATAATGCAATAACAATAATTGAAAAATATGGTGATAAAGTATCTTATGATTTCCCAATTGTAATTAACAGCGATGGCAATTATGAGTTTAATTTTACATCAGATGCATCAAGAACCTTATTTATGACTAATTTATTTGGTAAAAAGATGAAAAAAGGTAATGTTGACTATTCTAATGCCTCAGCTGCAGAAGTCATGGACTATTGTGTAAATTCCTTCTTTGATTTAGAGGGTGATTACGATATGGAAATGACTTTAAAAATTATTGCAATAAGATATAACATATTCCAAAATTCATACCAGAAGTATGTTGCAACAACTATTGCAACAAATATTTCAAAAGAAACAATGACAGCGATTTATGAAAATGAAGCAATTCTTACAGGTGTATCAGTTGCTGAAACAACAATCAGAAGATATGTTGATAGTGAATATTTTGCTCCACTGATAGGATATACCGGTAAAATTTCCGAAAGCGAATTACAGGAATACAATGACAATGGTGGTGATTATATTTCTAGCGACTATGTTGGTAAATCAGGTATTGAATCCGCTATGGAAGATACATTGCAGGGTGTACGTGGAGAAAAGAAAATATTCGTAGATTCTACAGGTAAAGTGTTAAGTACAGTTTCATCAACTGATTCTTCTGTTGGAAAAGATGTAACCTTAACAATTGATAAGAAATTACAGATTGCCACATATAAAATGCTTGAGAAAAAAATTGCTTCAGTCTTAATTTCTCAGATTGTTAACAGGGATGTTTCAGATAAAGAACAGGAAGATTCCGATGTGCATCCTATTGCAGCAAAAACTGTATATTTTCAGTTAATAAATAATAATGTTTTAAGCATAAAAGATTTAAAAAAGAAACGAACAAATAATGAAGCAAAAGTTTATACTAAATATTCTGATGCCCTAAAGGTTGTAAAGAGTCGATTGAAGAAACAATTAGAATCTGATAAGGGCGAAGTATATAATGATTCATCAGACGAATATAAAGAGTATTATGATTATATTTTTGATGAATTAAAATCTGATAATGTATTAATTTCTTCATCTTTAGATAGTTCTGATGCAACTTATAAAAAATATATAGCTGGAGATATCAGTATTAATGAATTTATCAAATATGCTATATCCAAAAGCTGGATTAATATATCAGCATTACAAATTGATAATCAATATATTACTTCAGATGAAACATATAAAGTAATAGTAAATTATATTTTAGATTTCATAGATAATAATGCATCATTTAGTAAATTAATATTCAAATATAAAATTAATGATGGAACAATAAACGGTTGTGAAATATGTATGTTATTATACGATCAGGGCGTATTAGAAAAAGACCGTGATTGGTATAACAAATTATCAACATACACATCAACGGAATCTTATAATTTTATTATTAGTCAGATTAAAAAATTAAATATTACACCGGCACAGATTGCTTTGGATCCATGTTCAGGCTCTGTTGTTGTTACTAATCCAAATAACGGTAAAGTGTTAGCTATGGTAACTTATCCAAGTTATGATAATAATATGCTTTCCGGTTCAGTAGACGCTGATTATTGGGCTAAACTTGTAGATGATTTATCTTCACCGCTTTATAACAGAGCTACTCAGGGGTTATCAGCTCCGGGTTCAACATTTAAGATGGTAACTGCAATGACAGCATTGGAAAATAATACAATAACAAGATATAGAACTATCGTTGATAAAGGTGAGTTTGATAAAATATCGCCACATCCAAAATGTTGGATATATCCTTCAGCACATGGTAGCTTGAATGTAATGCAGGCTATTGCTCAATCATGTAATGGATTTTTCTATGAAGTAGGTTATGAATTGGGAACAACTTCATCAGGTAAATATGATAGTGCTACAGGACTTAAAAAACTTGAAGTATATGCGAAAGAATTAGGTTTAGACATGAAATCAGGTGTAGAAATAACAGAAAGCGACCCTAAATTTTCAACAGAATCAGCTGTCCATTCAGCCATTGGCCAGGGTAGTCATTCATATGCGCCTGTACAACTTGCAAGATATATATCCACATTAGCTAACGGTGGTAAAAATTACGAACTAACTTTAGTTGATAAAATAACTGATTCATCAGGAAATGTAATTAAGAAAAATAAAGCAAAATTATCAAATACTGTAAACGCATCAAGTGAAACATGGGATATTATTCATACCGGAATGCGAATGGTTATTACAGAAGGAACTATAGAAAAATCTTTCAAGGATACAGACATAGCGTTTGCCGGTAAAACAGGTACTGCTGAAGAAAATTCAAAAAGAAACGCACATTCATTGTTTGTAGCATATGCTCCATATAACAAACCTAAAGTGGCAATTTCAGCAGTTATTCCGTTTGGTAACTCTTCACATGATTCTGCTGAAGTAGCAAAGGACGTTGTAAGATATTATCTTGGAGAATTAACGGATGATGATGTAAATAAAGATGTTGAAAGTTCTTCTTCAACAAGTGCCGTTAGAGATTAATTTAGTTAGAAAGCTAATATGGCTTTACTATATATAACAAAAGACTTCTTAATATACAAAAGAGTAATATATACAAAATATTACACTTAACATATGATTACTAAAATAAATATAAGTATATTGAGGAGGATTTTATGGGAGAAGTAATAGTAATAACTTCCGGAAAAGGGGGAGTAGGCAAAACTACCGTTACTGCAAACCTGAGCGTTTCCCTTTCATTATTAGGGAAAAAAGTTATAGCTATAGACACAGATATAGGGCTTAGAAATCTGGATGTAGTAATGGGCTTAGAAAACAGCATTGTTTACAATATTGTTGATGTGATTGAAGGGAACTGTCGCTTGAAGCAGGCTATAATAAGGGATAAAAGATTTAGAAATCTTTATTTGCTTCCAAGCGCTCAGAGCAAGGATAAGTCTTGCATTAACCAATATCAGATGATTAATCTTACAAATGAATTAAAACAAAAGTTTGACTATGTATTAATTGATTGTCCAGCAGGAATTGAGCAGGGATTTAAAAATGCTATTGCAGGTGCTACAAGAGCCATTATTGTGACTACTCCGGAAGTATCAGCAATTAGGGATGCTGACAGAGTGTCCTGTCTCTTAGATAAAGCAGGACTATATCCTATCAATTTAATTGTAAATAAAATACGAAATGATTTAGTGAAAAAAGGCGATATGATGTCAACTGATGATGTCACAGAGATACTTAGTCTTGATTTAATTGGCATGATTCATGATGATACAGATATTGTTATATCGACCAACAGAGGAGAACCTCTTGCAGGGGCAAATTCATATTCATCTAAAATTTTTATGAATATTGCTAAAAGAATAGATGGTGAAGAAGTACCAATGTTGAATCATAAGAATAGAAAATTTAATTTCTTTAAAAAGTATTTAACAGGAGGTTTTCAAAATGTTTAGACTAAATTATTTTAGATTCAGGAAAAGAAAACGTTCAGGAAAAATTGCTCATGACAGACTGAAAATTCTTTTAGTTTCTGACAGGGCGGGATGTTCACCTGAAACAATGGAACTTATTAAAAATGATATTTTAAATGTTATTTCAAAATATGTTGAAATTGATAAAGAAAACTGTAAAATACAAATAGAAAAAGATAAAAAGCCTTATCTTTTTGCAAACATACCTATAAAAGAAGTTAAGGTTTAATATATTTACTTAGTTATGCTCAAAGAAAATGGGCATTAGGAGGCAAAATATCAATGGCAAGAAGAAAGAAAAAAACGCTGTCGAAATTAAAAGAATATAAATTTAGCAATATCAATTTTAGATTACTACTTTATGTAGTATGTCTGACTGTTATTGGAATACTTGCGATAGGTAGTGCTACTAGCGGTGGAACAGAACAGAAAAAACAGATTTTAGGATTTGTAATGGGAATTATTATTTTAATAATTTTAAGTTTAGTAAGTTATAAATTTGTTTTTAAATTTTACTGGCTTGCATACATATTTAACTTGGTATTGCTTGTTTATGTTAAATTAAATGGAGATGTAAATAAAGGTGCAGGACGTTGGATTGATTTAAAGTTTATGCAGTTTCAGCCTTCGGAATTATCAAAGATAATTTTAATATTATTTTTAGCTGCTTATCTTTATAAGCATAGAAATACCATAAATACCTTTAGAACAATAGCTTCTACATGTGCATTAGCAGGATTACCAATAGCTCTCATAGTAGTTCAGCCGGATTTATCAACAACAATAGTTATTTTTATTACATTTTGTGTTATAATGTTTTTATCTGGGATTAGTTACAAGATTGTAACAACTGTGTTAATTATTGCTATACCTTTAGCAAGTGTATTTGTTTACGTGGGGATAAACGATCCTAATAGCGGTATTTTACAAGGATATCAGTTAAAAAGAATTGTTGGTTTTTATAGCAAAGATTCAACTGACCCTGACATTATAGATACAAGACGACAGCAGGAGAACTCATTACTTGCAATTGGTTCCGGCGGTCTTACAGGAAAAGGCCTAAATAACAATACAGTAACCAGTGTAAAGAACGGTAACTTATTATCAGAAAGTCATACTGATTTTATATTTGCAATTATAGGTGAAGAACTGGGATTTGCAGGAAGTGCGGCAGTTGTTATCTTGTTGCTACTTATAGTTGTTGAATGTTTTCTAACGGGAGCCAGGGCGAAAGATTTAAGTGGAAAACTGTTTTGCTTTGGACTTGGCTCGTTGATTGGATTCCAATCGCTTGTTAATTTGTCAGTAGCGACATGTATGTTGCCTAATACCGGCTTAACGTTACCATTCGTTAGTTATGGATTGTCATCCCTAATCAGTATGTATATTGGTATTGGGATTGTAATAAATGTAGGATTACAGCGGAAAAAAGATTTATACTAGGAGGAGTAAATATATGAATATTGGTTTTATAGCACACGATTCAAAAAAACATTTAATGCAGAATTTCTGCATTGCGTACAGGGGTATTCTATCAAAGCATGAACTTTATGCGACAGGTACTACAGGCAGATTAATAGAGGAAGCAGCTAATTTAAATGTTCATAAATTTTTAGCTGGACATTTAGGTGGTGAACAACAGATGTGTGCCATGATTGAGCAGAATCAGATGGACTTAGTTATATTTTTAAGAGATCCATTAAATCCTAAATCTCATGAACCGGATATTCATAAAGCAATACGTTTATGTGATATGCACAATATTCCTCTAGCTTCAAATGTAGCTACTGCCGAATTACTTATAAAATCACTTGAACACGGAGATTTAGAATGGCGTGAAGCTTATAATGCATAAAAAAATACCGGAATATAGTTATACTAATTAGATTAGTTGACTATTTCCGGTATTTTTTATTAATTATTTTATTTCTAAATTAAGAATTACTAAATTGTAAATGCCATAAAAGAATACAATTCAGATAAAGTTTTTAATGGTTTTCACCAAGAGAATAAACTCTTCCATATAGACTGATTAAGTACAAACCACATAATCCGATTATTGCATAAATAATTCTTGAAAGCCAACTCATATCGCCAAATAAAAATGCAACTAAATCAAATTTAAAGAAACCTATAAGTCCCCAGTTTATTGCTCCAATTATAACTAATGTCAGCACTGTATAATCAAATCCTTTTGAATTCATATAATCACCTCCTGTGCTTTATATATGATATTTTTTACAAAAAATGAAATAATATAAATGGTAATTATTTCATTGACTAGAATTGAAAAATGATAGATAATATAAGATAGTGCCTGATGATTTGAATTAGGCAGATTTAACATTTGTTTAATAGATAATTTTAAATTATCTAATACATAATTAAGGTGAATAAGATGGCAAAAAAGCAAAAACGAGTAATAAGATATAAATCTTACACACGTATTAATCCGGGTATTATAATTTTTGGCATTATATTTATATATATAGCAATCAGCTTATTTAAATACATTACAACAGACAGAATTAATTATTATGAAGTAGTCGAGGGAACTTCATCCGATGAAACATATAAATCCTATAAAGGGATTGCACTACGTAAAGAAAGTGTTGTTAATGCTGATTCTTCCGGATATGTTGATTATTATGTTCGTGAAGGTGCACGAATATCTTTAAATACAACTTTATATAGTATGGATGCAGACGGAACAATTAATAAACTGTTATCTGAAATGTCTGAAAAAGATACTACCCTTACAGACGATGATATTACAAAATTAAAAGATAAAATATATACTTTTACAAATAACTATGATGATATGGATTTTAATGAAGTATATAATTTTAAAAATAATGTTCAGGGAACAGTTGCTGACCTGATTAACATGAATGCATTAGATTCATTGATTAAAAATAATTCAGATTCTCAATTTTCGATAAATAAGGCACGTAATACAGGAATTGTACTTTATAGATTTGATGGATATGAAAATAAAAAGGCTAAAGAACTTACAATGGATGACTTTAGAGCTAAAAACTATTCTTCACAGCTTGTTAATTCAGGCGATTATGTTGAAGCAAATGAGCCTATCTATAAATCTATTACTGATGATGAATGGAGTATCGTAGTTCCATTTACCAAAAATGAAGTAAAAAAATATAAAGATACAGTAGGTGTAAAAATTAAATTTAATAAAGATAATATAACCACTACAGCCAATATTAAAATTGTAAAGGGTGCAGATGGTAATAATTACGGAGTAATTACATTAGCAAAGTATGTTGTAAGATATGCAACAGACAGATTTGTAAATATTCAGATTATTGATAATATAACAACAGGATTAAAAATTCCAAAAATATCAATTGCTTCTAAGAATTTATACATAATTCCAAAGGATTATGCCACAAAATCTAATGACGATACAGACATTGGATTTAGAAAACAGGTTGTTAAAGATGGCAAAATTGATAGTGATGTAACATATCCTACTATTTCATATTCAGATGATGATAATTATTATGTATCTACTGATGAATTTGAAAAAGGTGATGTACTCATCAAGGATGATTCTGTTGAGACATATACTATTGGAGCTGAACAGACAAGACAAGGTGTTTACAACATAAACAACGGATACACTGTTTTTGTTCAGGTAACCATATTAGGCGAAACAGATGAATATTACATTGTTGAATCGGGCGAAAAATATGGTTTAAGTGTGTATGACCATATCGTCTTAGATAGTAGCAAAGTAAAAGAAAATCAAATTATATTTCAATAAATAAAGGAGTGATTTTAATGATACAGGAAAATATTAAACTTGTAGAAGAAAACATTAAAAAGGCTTGTGAAAAAGTAGGAAGAGACGTAAATGAAGTAACTTTAATAGCTGTCAGCAAAACTAAACCTTATACTGCAATAGAAGAGGCATTGCCAACAGGTGTTAAAGATTACGGAGAAAATAAAGTTCAGGAACTTTGTGACAAATATGAAATATTGCCAAAAGATATCAAATGGCACATGATTGGTCATTTACAAAGAAATAAAGTTAAATATCTTGTAGGAAAGGCTTCTCTTATCCATTCTGTTGATTCAATAAGATTAGCAGAACAGATTGAAAAAGAATATGCAAAAGCTGATGAAATTGCGAATATATTAATTGAAGTAAATATGGCACAGGAAGAAAGTAAATTCGGAATAACATCTGAAGAAACTGAACAATTAGTTAGAGAAATAGCTAAATTTCCACACATAAGAATTAAAGGATTAATGACAATTGCTCCATATACTGATAATCCTGAATCAAATAGAGTATATTTTAGAAATATGAAGAAATTATCGGTTGACATAGAAAATAAAAACATTGATAATGTTAGTATGAGTGTCTTGTCGATGGGGATGACAGGAGACTATCAGGTAGCCGTTGAAGAAGGTGCAACTCTAGTCAGAGTCGGTACCGGAATATTTGGTGAAAGAAATTATAATATTTAAAATATAAATCAAAGTTAGGAGATTAAAATGAGTTTTATAGATAAAGTGTCGAACATATTAAGAATGGATTATAATCAGGATGATTACGATGATTATGACGAAGATTTCGATGATGATTTCGACGAAGATGAAGAAGAGACAAGACAGCCTGAACGTGTAAGTCGTACATCTTATAGAGACAAATACGAAGATGAAGACGATGAACCTTCATATAGCAAACGTTCAAGCCACGCTAAATCTTCATCCAGAAGTTCATTTATGAGCAAATCATCTAATAAAAACGCAAGAAATGTCGTTCCGATGAGAAGTTCAGGATTAGAAGTTTGCGTAATTAAGCCATCGGGTTATGATGAAACAAAAGAAATAATAGACACATTGCTTCAGGGAAAAGCTGTAATCGTTAATTTAGAAGGCGTTAAATTAGATTTAGCTCAGCGTATTGTTGATACAGTTTATGGTGCAAGCTATTCTATAGGCGGTAAATTACAAAAAATAACAGGATACATTTACATCGTGACACCTTCAAATGTTGATCTTTCAGGTGATTTCCATGATGCAATATCAAGTTCATATAATAACATGAGATCAACTTCAATGTATAAGTAGAATTATATTCGACATTTAAGGACAGACTGATGAACAAAGAAGATAATTATGTTAAAAACCGATTATTAGATCTTGCAGATATTACTTATTCAAAAAATATCTATGCATATTCTGATTTTCTAAATTTAAATGAAATAAATATTTTTAATACAATAACAAATCAATTACCTCCAGTTAATTACTATTTGACTGGAGGCAATGTTTATGCAGAAAGAAAAATTGTAGTCTTTAAACCAATTGAAGTCTATTATGAAGAAGATGTCCCAATCACTCTTTTAAAAATCGAACCACTCAATAAAAAATACGCAGATACATTAAATCATAGAGATTATTTAGGGGCAATATTAAATTTGGGAATTGACAGAAGTAAGATTGGCGATATTTTTATAGGTGAAAATGTAGCATATATATATGTTATTACAGGAATTTCTGACTATATAATCAATAATTTTACAAAAGTAAAACATACTCTTATTTCATGTAAGATTGCTTATGATGAAATTGAAAATGTCAGGCCAAATCTTAAAGAAATAAAAGGAACTATCGGTAACATACGATTAGACAGTATAATTTCTTTAGCATTTAATAAATCAAGAAGCAGTATTGTTTCATATATTGAAGAGAAAAAAGTATTCGTAAACGGAAAAATTATTACTTCAAATGGATATTCAATTAAAGAAAATGATATTATTTCAGTCAGAGGTCTTGGCAGAGTTATTTACAACAGACAGATAAGTGTTACTAAAAAAGGAAAAAATCTAGTATCAGTTTCGATATACTGTTAAATAAACAAGCTACAATCATTATTGTAGATACTGAAAATAAAGATGCTTGTTGTTATATAGTTATTATTTCAACAAGTAATATAGCAGACAAAAAGAAAGGGCACTGTAAATTAAATTAGATTTACGCAAATTAAATAAATATTTATTTAATTATAAGGAGAAAAATATGGAAGTATCAATTAACACAAACGCAATGAAAGTAAATTATGAGCAAAAGCCTTGTTATGATATTGTATTTTCAAAAGATTTCAATTTATTAAATGATGAAATCCAGCAATTAAATATAAGTAACAAACGAATTTGTATAGTTACAGAATCAAATGTTGGTCCTTTATATGCAAATGAAGTTAAAGATATTTTTATGAGTAATTCAAAAGAAGTAATTATTTTTGAATTTACAGCAGGTGAAGCTCATAAGAATTTGGATACAATTTCTGAATTATATACTGTTTTAATTGAAAACAAATTTGACAGAAATGATATGCTTGTTGCTTTAGGTGGTGGCGTTGTAGGAGACATGACAGGATATGCTGCAGCAACTTATTTAAGAGGAATAGATTTTATTCAAATTCCAACTTCTTTATTAGCACAGGTAGATTCAAGTATTGGTGGAAAAACAGGTGTAGATTATAAGGCTTACAAAAACATGATAGGAGCCTTCTACCAGCCTAAACTTGTATATATGAATCTTAGTACATTAAACTCATTACCTGATCGCGAATATTATTCAGGAATGGGCGAAATAGTTAAACACGGATTAATAAAAGATTCTGATTATTTCTACTGGTTAAAAGAGAATTATCAAAAGATTTTAGATAGAGATTATGACACTTTGTTTACTATGATTTACAATAGTTGTAATGTAAAAAGAAAAGTAGTGGAAGAAGATCCTAAAGAAAAAGGAGATAGAGCCTTACTTAATTTTGGACATACAATTGGTCATGCAGTTGAAAAATTAAAAAATTTCACATTACTTCATGGGGAATGTGTTTCAATTGGTATTGTATCAGCTGCATACATTTCTTTGGTTAAAAATTATATAAATAACACTGAATTTAATGATATATGTGATACATTAAAATTATTTAAATTACCTGTTACTACATCAGATATTAACGCTAATGATGTTGTTGAAGCCACTTTAAATGATAAAAAAATGGATTCAGGTGTAATTAAGTTCATCGTTTTAAAAGAAATTGGTAATGCTTCAATTGATAGAACTATAGACCATGACTTATTAATTTATAGCTGTGAAAAAATAATTGAAAAGTAAGTTTTAGAAAGGATTATAAAGATGAAAACAGGACTACATAATTTAAAGCTTATTGTTTCTTTAATTGCTCTGATAATATTTGATCAATTAACTAAATTTTGGGCTGTTACACAATTAAAATCCGGAAAAGTTATTTCCATAATTCCAAATGTCTTTGAATTAAACTATTTGGATGGAGGGAACACAGGTGCAGCCTGGGGTATTTTTTCAGGAAAGATAGCTATGTTTATCATCTTTACAATAATAGTAGTAATTATACTGATTTTATGTATTTACAGAATCAGCAAACTGCTAACGTTAAACTGTTCGTTAAATACTATGCATTTAATTTCAATGCAGTATATAATTACTTTATTGATAGCAGGAGCAATTGGTAATTTGATTGACAGAATTGTAAATGGCTATGTTGTGGATTTCCTGTATTTTAAGCTTATAGATTTTCCAGTATTTAACGTTGCTGATTGTTATGTGACAATCGCATGTGCATTGCTTATAATTTTTTGCGTCTTTGTAATTAAAGACAAAGAATTTAATGCGATTTTTTCTTTGAAAAAAGATGATTCTGAAGATAAAAAAGATAAATAAATTTCAAACTATAATTTAGAAAATTATTTTACAAATATAATTTAAGCGAGAATAAAATGAGTAATATATATTATGTTGACGATGATTTCGAAGGAGTTCGAGTTGATAAGTATTTAGGCGAAATTTTGCCTGACATATCTAGATCTTATATTCAAAAACTGCTAAAAAGCCAGCATATTTTAGTAAATAAATGCGTGTGCAAAGCTAATTACAAAGTTAAAACGGACGATATAATTAATGTAGATATTCCTGAACCGTTAGAAGCAAATATTGTAGCTGAAGATATTCCTTTAGATATAATATATGAAGATGATGATATTTTAATAGTAAATAAACCTAAAGATATGGTTGTGCATCCGGCTCCAGGTCATTATACAGGAACATTGGTTAATGCATTAATGTATCATTGTCGTGATAATCTTTCTGAAATAAATGGTGTTTTAAGACCTGGAATTGTGCATAGAATTGATAAAGATACAACAGGTGCTTTAATTGTATGTAAGAATGATTACAGCCATAATTTTGTAGCCGAGCAATTAAAAGTTCATTCGATAACGCGAAAATATGTAGCAATTGTAAATGGTGTTATATCTGATGATGAAGGTACTATTGATGCACCAATTGGACGTCATGAAGTTAATCGTAAAAAAATGTCCATTAATTATAAAAATGGTAAAAATGCAGTGACTCATTATAAAGTTTTAAAGCGTTTCAAAAAATACACATACATTGAATGTCAGCTCGAGACAGGGCGTACACATCAAATAAGAGTTCACATGTCAAGTATTAATCATCCTATTTTGGGCGATGAACTCTACAATAACAATAAATGTCCGTTTAAATTACAGGGACAAACTCTTCATGCAAAAACTATTGGCTTTATTCATCCTACAACTAAAGAATATGTAGAGTTTGAAGCACCATTACCTGAATATTTTAAACATTTGCTTGAAATATTAGACTAAAGAACTTATTTTAATGCAATTTTATAAAAAATATAGTTTAAAAAGGCATAATATCAAGTATGTATGCATTAAATTATAAACGCTTATACAATATATGAATGAATTACATACAAAACATTTCGTTAAAGGTCTCGAATTTTTGCGAAAATGGAGTAAAAAAGTGCTTGCATTAAATATGCAGCACTTTTTTTGTAATGGTAGTTTTTAAGAATTTTTTCAATATTCCGCCCTTAAATTCTGTTTGTTTGCTACCAGCAAACAAAAAAATCTATTAGCAAAAATAGACTTTAACGATATGTTTTTTATTAAAAAGTGTTTGACATACCACCCAAAGGGTGGTATAATTATTATATCAAAAGAAAGGAAACCTAATAAATAGGTTATAGGTGTTTTATATGAATGTTTTAAAAAATAGTTTTGATAAGGATATTAATTTTTATGATTTAGCAGATGCAAAGCAATATTATTTAACATCAGAAGAACAGTTGATAGAATTAGATTATGATGAAAATTTTGTTGCTAGAAACAATGAAATTAACAATTCTGAAAGTTTGGAAGAATTAGCTGATGTTTTAAATATATATAGTAGTATATGTGATAATGGGTCAAATTGGTTTGTTGTTGAAATTGATTAATAGGTGTTTTATGGATTTTAAAAGAATTAGATTATATAGTGGTCTTACTCAAAAAGAATTTTCTAGAATTTTCAATATCCCTTTAAGGACTATTGAAAATTGGGAAAGTGGAAAACGTAATCCGCCTGATTATGTTTTTAATTTGATTATGTTTTCTTTGAGTGATTTTGATAACTATAAGAAATATTTTAATTTAAAATAAGGGGTTTAACCCCTTATTTTTATTTGTTAAGCAATAGCCAATTCGCATCTATATTGTAAAACTCTATAAGTTTTTGAAGTTGTTCAATGTTTGGCTCATAGATATTATTTTCTATTTTTGAAAGCGTTGGTCGATATATATTTGTTTCTTTTGCAACTTCTGTTTGTGAATATCCTTGTTTTATTCTTGTTTGTTTTAATTTTTCTCCTATCATCTTATACCTTTCTATTCATTCCTACATCAAGTAGCCAATTTGCGTTTATGTCATATAATTCTATAAGTTTTTGAAGTTGTTCAATGTTTGGTTCATATATATTATTTTCTATTTTTGAAATAGTTGTTTGTGGTATGCCTGTCTCTTTTGCAACTTCTGATTGAGTCCAACCTTTCTGTTGTCTTGCTATTTTTATTTTATCACCCAACATGTTTTTTATTCCTTTCTTGTTCATTTTTTTGTTCTATTTTAGCATATTTCACAAATTGTATTGTTCTAATTTAGCATATTTGCATATTCTAAAAAAGCATAAAATATGCTAATATAGAACACGTCAATAGAAAAAATGACAAAATCCTACAGAAAGGGGAATATTTATGAATTTAACATTTGAAAAAAAAGGTCGAATCACTCTTGGAGAAAAAGAACAGTCAAAGAATGGCTCATTTTTCTATAAATTGGGTGCAGTAGTTGACCGTCAGACTGAAACATTTAGTTGTTCAGAAGAAGTCTATAACAAGATTCCATCCGTTGGAGAATTTAGCGAGTGCAATATCACTTTTGTTTATACGGATTCTTTTAATAATCCACGTGTTGGAATAACAGACATTTCACCATTAAAAAAGTAGGTGAGTAGATGGAAGAAACAACAATATTGGTTAATGATACGATTATCGCCCACGTTCGTCAGATTGATGATAACATAACAACGCTTACGGCTCTTATGGTTATTCTTGTGGTTGTGGGTGGTGCGTATTTAATTAATAAAATACTATATCACGTTTTGGCTAAATTCATATAACGTGGGAAAGGGGTTAACTATGGCAGAAGCAGTAAAAACAGCTATTTCTACATTGGCTACAGACCTTGTTGGTCAGGTAAATGATATTTTACCTATTATGCTCCCGGTTGTTGGTGCAGTAATCGCCGCTGGATTTGTAATCAAACTTGTTAAGAAGTTTGCAAAATAATTTATCGTTTTTCAATCATATGTTTAGTAGAAAAGGACGATTGGACTTTTACAAGTCCTTTCGTCTTTTTTTTATTTTAACAAAAATAAGGCGATACGTAGGTTGAGCCTAACCGCTTTGCGGTTGTTTGTCTTAACATATTTAAACTTCGCGGATAATGATTGAATTTAATGAATTTGAAACATTAATGTATAGAACGCGTAAATGTATGTGCGTGACTTGATTGTAATAATAAAGGAAGTAAAAATATGGAACATAAAAATATTTTTGGAAATAAATTTAGTTGTGAAGAATGTGATTATTATTTGCCTATTAGTTTGGATAAAAAAGCACGTGAAAATTGTTTTTTCAACATTTATCCATATTATGATGCAGATGGTGATATTCCAGAATGTAAAAAGAAAGAAAAGAGGGTTTAAAATGTTAGAAAAAATTATTTATTTTTTTAGAATTAGACCGCTGTGCAATTGCCGTGGATTCTGCGTCTTTTGTCGATTCTATAAACAGTGCAGTTTTGAAATGGGGGTGCAGAAATATTGCGAAAGAAAATTAAGAAATTAATAGCGTTAATCTGTATCGCCAGCATATTATCAACATCATATCCAATATTTAGCGGTCAGACTGTTAAGGCTGACGCAATTGGAGTAGGGGAGTTCAGCCGTATTTTTTCATCTCTTTCGGGTGCTTTAGGGTCAACACCTAAGGGAAGTGGCTCTAAATTTTGGGGCAATATGTTTGATATGTACGGTCATTCTTTCGATATTTGGTGCAAGCAATATGCAGACCTTAACGACAAGGTTCAAAATTGGAATAACTTGCTTATGCAGGACGTTAGAACGTTTACCGATTATATGATTAGGTCTTTCCCACATTTTTTACAAGATGTTAAAGATGGTCAATGTAATGATATTCTTGATGATATTGACGATATTGATGGTAATTTTTTATCATATCAAAAATTGCGTTCTAGTTTGATTGCTTCTAAAACTTTGCAATGGACTGTAGATGATTCTAATAAACAGTATAGTATTAATTCTAAAAATCAGCTTGTAAATCGTCCTGTTGAACTTACTAGTTTAGAAATCTCTAAATATACATTGAGTAGTAAAATCGCATCTTTAAAAAAATATTATTCTGACTTAAAATTCGAACGTGGTTTTGTTTGCCGTTCTGGTACTAATTTAAATACTTATGTTGTCGAACAAAATACAGGTATGTTTTATTTTTATGATTCTACTAATCAGACTTTAAAAATATATGGTGATACTTTGGTTTTTGGGAAATCTCAATATGATTCTTCTGGAAATTACCTTCGCTTTGTTCCTTACAAGCAAAAAGGAAATATTTATATTTCTTTTGATATTTCAGCTAACAATATTGTTCCAGCTTGTAACGCTGTTATTGATTATTATACAGATGGTTCTTTTGTTATTCGCGACAGTAACGATATGACTAAAGTAGTATTTAACACGATACAAAATTCATTGTGGGACCAAATTACTAAAAATCCTGCTACAAGTATTGAAGATTGGGCTATTGCTGATGAACATGGAAAGACTATAGATGACCCAACAAGTCAAATTTTAGATAAGATATATGATAATATGCTCACTTCTGACGATATTAAAGCACTCGAAAACGGCGATACGTCAGTATTAGAGAAGCTACAGGGAATTACTGCCGTTAACGAAAAAACGGGCGAGACTGTTGGAGACATTAAAGAAGATGTTAATGATGCGGTCGGAATCCTTGGGGCTCTTAAGCTTATAGGCAAAAGGATATTCGCAAGGCAGTTAACTCTTATTAACGTTGTTAAAAACCTTGTTAAGGGAAAATGGACTACTGTTATAGATAACGTAGGTGACTTAGCAATGCCTATTGTTAATTCTATAGATAGCGTTAAACAGGTGGTGTCAGGGTTAAGTCTAACACATTGGGTTATTGATAATGTGGCTGATTTTACTAAGCCTTTGATTAACTCTTTAGATAATGTTGGTGATTTGGTTATGGATAAAATCAAAACTGTTTCGATTGCTATTGATAATGTTAACGCTAATTTATCTACTGTAATTAGTGGTTGTCAAACACAAGTTATTAACGGTATTAAAGCTCTTTCTGATACTGCTACTAGTACCTTAGAAAGTATTAAAAGCATACCCAAGTCGATTTCTACTGCCGTTGCTGGTGCATTTGTTCCAACGTCTGACGATATGGACGCTATACATACGCGTATGAATACATTATGTGTTGAACATTTTGGTGTTACTGGTGAAGAATTATCAATTTCTATTCCTGAAAAGAAATTTTCTAGCGTTTATTTTAAAAATGAAATAATAGTTGACGCTGATGTGCTTAACAAGGGAATTGATAAGATACGACCTTTTGTTCAAGCTCTTATGTGGTTCTTCATGATGCTTTTTGCAATTAATCAGGTTTTAGAAATATTCGACAAGAAGGGAGTGGCTAACGGCGATGATAGTTAATAAATGTTTAAATGTAATTATTAGTTTTTTTGATAAAATTCTTCCAACATTTGATTTATCAGGAATTAACCAATACAAAGAAAAATTCGTTGACCTTGCTGGCTATGGTTCTTTTTTCTTTGGAAGTGGTTTTCTAAAGTTAACTTTTGGGTTGATTGCTGGCTTTGTTTCAGCAAAGTTACTTGTTGGAATCGTACAATGGATTTGGGAAAAACTCCCAACAAATTAGAAAGGATATAAATATATGTTTAGTAGTTATTTAACAATTATAAAGTATTTTCTTTTGTTGCCTTTGCTTATTCCTTATGCAATTTGGGATAAAAAGAAGAACCCACGTTGCAAGATATTCGGAATTGAAGGGTACTTCGGGCTAATGGGTCAGGGTAAAACATTATCAATGACGCGTAGATTAATGAAATTAAGAAAAAAATATGGAAGTAATATTATTATTTGTACAAATTATAACTTTAAAGGTCAAGATTTTTCTTTTACGGATTGGCATCAGCTGCTTAAAGATTATAAAAAGCCTTTGATAGTAGCTTGGGATGAAGTTCAAAACGAATTTTCAAGCCGTAATTTTAAAAACTTTCCAATAGAGTTACTTACTCAGTTAACGCAAGTTAGAAAAAATAATGGGATTTTGATTCTTTATTCTGCTCAGCGTTGGGCAAGAGTTGACAAGGTGTTCAGGGAATTAAGCACGTTTTGTTATCAATGCACAACACATCTTGGAGTTTTCACAATTAATAAAAAATACCGTAGTGACCATTATGACCAAATGTGCTCCAGCGTTTCAGTTGACAGGAAGTTCAAAGTTCCATTAATGTCTGTTACTTCGTTTATACAGACTAAAGAAGTGAGAGATAGTTACAATTCGTACAAGATGTTGAAAACTGCAAAGTCAAAGCAATATATGTCAAGAGAGGAATTAAATAGGGCAAAAGGTGTATAGCTGCCAAATATCTGAAAGAATTTCAAACGCTTATGTTTCTCCAGCAATCGGAAACGCATTCACGCACGTACACGGTCAGTGTACGCCGTGACGCGTTCCGATTTCTGCGAAATATAAATTTTGAGTTCTCTCTATACTTGACAGTATATACACATAACACCCATTTTTATTATTTAAGGGGTTTAATAACATATGATTAATGATGAATATAATTTAAAAATTGTTCATTATAAAGATTTTGATGAAGTTCAATTTTTTCGAAATTCTGTGATTTGCCGTGATGATTTATTAATTGATGAAGATGGTGTAATTACAAAAAAGAAAAAAAGAGAAAAGAAAAAATACTTCAATCCATTTTCTGGAGAAATGGAAGAAGTATTTGATTTGAATGAACAAGAATTTTATAAATGCGTAGCATTTAAGAGGAGTAAAAACATGATTTATAAGTTAGCTTGCAACAATAAGCCTTGGGATTATTTTGTGACATTTACATTTAATTCAGATAAGGTTGACAGATATGATTTTAGTGAAGTTTCAAAAAAATTATCTAAATGGCTTAATCATATTAAGTCAAGAACGTGTCTTGATTTTGGCTATATAATTGTTCCCGAAAAACACAAAGATGGTGCGTGGCATTTTCACGGACTTTTTAAGAATTGCGATAATTTAAATTTTATTGATTCTGGTATTAAAGACAAGCAAGGAAGAACGATTTATAATATTTCAAATTATAAATTTGGATTCACAACTGCGACTAAATTATCTGATATTGATAAAGCAGTATCTTACATTTTGAAGTACATAAGTAAAGACTTGTTTGGTGATAGCTTGAAAGGTAAAAAACGTTATTGGCGTTCTAAAAATTTAGAAATGCCATCCGTTTCAACTGTAATTTTCGAAGGTAATAAAATAGATTTGATGAAAATGTTAGGACATGATATTGATTATATTACGTCTAGTGAAAGCGTTTGGAATGAAGGAACATACATACAATTAAAAAAACATATTGAAGATACTGAAAATTTTGATGCAGATAGATTTATTCAAATTCTAGGAGGTGTTGATTGTGAAGAAATTAATTGATATAATTCTAGACAAGTTAGATAATTTATATATTTATGTTAAAACATTTCGTTAAAGTTGTCTTTTGCGAACAGTTGTGTTACACTAATTATGTGGGCGCAACTGTTTTTTTATACTGTTTACTTCCACTACAATCGTATTTAATTATAAATAAATAATAGTTTTCAAGGTAGGTAAAATTATGAAATCACAAAAATTATATAGTTACGTAAGAAAGGCTGTCGATGATTTTGGAATGATTGAAGATGGTGATAAAATAGCAATCGGTATATCAGGTGGTAAAGATAGTTTAACTTTACTATATGCATTGAGCGGACTAAAAATATTTTATCCAAATAAATTCCAATTAGTTGCAATAACAGTTGATTTAGGATTTGGTATTCAGGATTTAGATAAGATTAAAGATTACTGCAAAAAATTTGATGTAGAATATCATGTAATAGAAACACAGATTTCTGATGTAGTGTTTGGACAGCGAAAAGAATCCAATCCATGTTCTTTATGTGCGAAAATGCGAAAAGGTGCATTAAATAATAAAGCCGAAGAATTAGGTTGTAACAAAATAGCTTATGCACACCATAAGGACGATATCATTGAAACAATGTTTCTTTCGCTTATTTATGAAGGAAGATTCCACTGCTTCTCTCCTGTTACATATTTAGACAAAAAAAGATTAACAGTTATAAGACCATTAATGTATGTACCAGAAATGGATGTTATTGGTTTTGCTAAAAGATATGAACTACCTGTTGCAAAAAACAGATGCCCGGTTGATGGACATACTAAACGAGAATATGTTAAAAACCTGGTTAGACAGTTGGTAAAAGAAAATCCCGGTTGTAAAGAACGTTTCTTCACTGCTATTATGAATGGATGCTACAATATGGATAAATAATATTATTTTTGTATTTTAAAAATAATATTGTATTTCATAAATTTGTATTAAAAAAACAAGAAAGGTTATTTTAAATTTGGTATAAAATTATGGCACAGAATCATACATATCATGAACAGGTTAATATTGATAACGAATTAAAATTAAGAGAGTTGCAAAAGAAATTACCTAAATTCTGTTCTACTTTTTTTAGAGGAATTGAACCTACTACTTCTTCACGTACAAGAATAGCATATGCTTATGATTTAGGTATATTCTTTAATTACATTAAAACTGAAAATCCTAAATATTCAAATATAAATATTTCAGAACTTGATTTAGATATTTTAGATAAATTGACAGCTACTGATATTGAAGAATATTTAGAATATCTAAAATATTATATTTCGGATGATGGCAAAGAACATACAAATAGCGAGCGAGGAATAATGAGAAAACTTGCAAGTGTTAGAACTTTATATAATTACTTTTATAGAAAAGAACTTATTAAAAACAATCCTGCTAGTATTGTTTCGATGCCTAAACTTCATGACAAAGAAATAATCAGACTTGATGTTGATGAAGTCGCTGAATTATTAGATGAAGTAGAAAATGGAACAAAGTTAACTAAATCCCAGCAAAACTTTCATACTAAAACTAAAGTTAGAGATATTGCAATACTAACACTTCTTCTTGGAACAGGTATTCGTGTATCTGAATGCGTTGGTATTGATATAAATGATATTGATTTTAAAAACACAGGTATAAAAATTCAACGAAAAGGTGGATATGAAACAATCATTTACTTCGGTGATGAAGTTGAGGAAGCGTTAAGGAATTATATGGAAGAGCGAAAAAGAATTGTTCCTGTTGAAGGACATGAAGATGCATTCTTTCTTTCAATTCAAAGAAAACGTATGGGTGTTCGTTCTGTAGAAAAACTTGTAAAAAAATATGCAGGTCTTGTTACTAATTTGAAGAAAATAACACCACACAAATTAAGAAGTACTTATGGCACAACTTTATATCAGGAAACCGGAGACATATACCTTGTTGCAGACGTTTTGGGACATAAAGATGTAAACACAACTAAAAAACATTATGCTGCAATTGATGATGAACGCCGCAGAAAGGCTAGAAATGCCGTGAAATTACGCAATGATTAAGCACTAGATAAAAATCATTAATAAATAAATCAAAACGCTGTATGACTAAAATTTAGTTCATACAGCGTCTTGTAATTTTATTACATTGCCTATAGTCAATTTGCATTAACTATTATTATATTATTTCTTTATTTCATCTGAATAATACATAACTGATATATATTTCCCAGCGTGAATCTTATCACCACTTCCAATGTGATTATATTTACAGATTTCATCTACATACTCTGATACTGATGCATATTCCGGTGTTATGTATTTCTTAGCGATACTTGTTAATGTATCTCCGGGTTTAACCTCTACACTTGTGTAATATTTATATCTGTTAGAGTCAGCCTTCTTCTGTGCTCCAACATCTGTAAGCTTAACAGTACATACAACTGCAGTTGCAAGTAACATTGTAAAAATAACTGATGATAAAAAACTGTTTCTAAATAACTTCATGTTTAAAATCCTCCATATAATATATTTATATTATTGCTATTACGCGAACACTTGTTTGCTTTGTATAATTATATTAACACCCGAACGTTTGTTTGTCAATACTACTTTCGAATATTTGTTCGGTTTTTTGTTGCGTAATTTTTTCTTATATGATAAAATTAGCATATGAGGTGTACATTAGATGGTACAGTTAAGTATATTTTGAAATTTTTTTTTTGATTTTGAATATATTTTAAAATTTTATATATTATTTGGAGGAATTACATATGCCTGGTAAGATTACAGCTAAACAGCAACAGATTCTCGATTACATAAAAGAAGAAATATTAAGAAAAGGATATCCACCTACAGTTAGGGAAATCTGTGAGAAAGTTGGTTTGCGTTCTACTTCTTCTGTTCATTCACATTTAGCTACTTTAGAAGAAAACGGCTACATAAGAAGAGACCCTACTAAGCCTCGTGCTATCGAGATAATTGATGATGAATTTGGACTTGCACGAAGAGAAATGTCTAATATTCCGGTTGTTGGAAGAGTTGCTGCAGGTGAGCCATTACTTGCAGTTGAAAACATCGAAGATTATTTTGCATTGCCAACTGAATTTTTACCTAATAACGAAACGTTCATTTTGAAGATTCACGGTGAAAGCATGATTAACGTAGGTTTTTACGAGAATGATTATATTATTGTAGAAAGAACTTCTGCTGTAAGTAATGGAGATATTGTAGTTGCTTTAATAGATGATTCTGCTACAGTTAAAAGATTTTATAAAGAAGATGGCCATATCCGCCTTCAACCTGAAAATGACAATATGGATCCAATAATTGTCCCTGATTGTGAGATTTTAGGTAGAGTTCATTCATTATATAGACCTCATGTTGTTTAAGCTAACATAATATAAACATGTTATTTAAACTAATATAAAAAAGATATCAGTTGAAATAAACATTTTCATATCGAATAAGATAAATTTGTTCATTTTTACTGATATCTTTTTGTAATGTTATTACAATACTTTCTCGTTAGTGTGTTTTTATGCAAGGCAATCATCTAATGATTTAATTATAGCTTCTTTATCAAGATTCTGACCGATAAATACTAATTTAATCATACGATCGCCTACTTCTTCGTCCCAATCCTTAACTAATGTAGGATCATCTTTCATTGCCTGAGCACGTACTCTTCTTGGTGCTGTAGCATACCATCTGCCGGCATTTGTAATATTAATCTGTTTACCTGCCTGTTCAAACATATAAGCGTCATTATTGTTCTCAGCTGCCCAGATAATACCTTTGCTTCTGATAATACCTTTAGGCATATCATTAATCCAGTCTTCAAATTTTTCTTTAGCAAAAGGTTTTCTTCTATAATATACAAAACTTCCGATACCGTATTCTTCTGCCTCACCCTCTCCATGATGATGGTGGTGATGGTGATGATGTCCATGATGTCCGTGGTCATCATTTTCATGTTCATCATGATGATGATCGTGTCCCTCATGATCGTGGTCATCATTTTCATGTTCGTCATGATGATGACCGTGTTCCTCATGCTCGTGTTCGTCGTGGTCATGATGTTCGTCTTCATCTGCGTCATAATTTTCAAGAGCCTGAATCCAACCTGCTGACATACTTGCTTCATCGAAATCAAATCTTTCAGTATTTAAAATTTCACTTACAGGAACTTTTCCGTAGTTAGTATCAATTGTCTTAGCATTTGGCTGAAGAGTTTTAACAATAGTTTTAACCTTGTTTAACTGTTCTTCTGAAATAGTATCAACTTTGTTGAAAATAATAGTATTACAAAATTCAATTTGCTGAATAAGTAAATTTTCGATATCTTCATCATCAATATCATCTTTAACAAGATTTTCACCACATCCAAATTCGTCTGCTAATCTTGCTACATCGACAACAGTTACAATATTATCAAGACGGCAAAGTTTTGCTCTCTTATCATAAGAACCGTCTAACATAGTAATAGACTGAGCAATTGGCAATGGCTCACAAATACCACTTGCTTCAATTAATAAATAATCAAATTTACCTGATGAAACTAAATCAATAATCTGATTAATTAAATCAACCTTTAATGTACAACAGATACATCCATTCTGAAGTGGAACAAGATTGTCATCTTTCTGTGTAACCTGTCCGCCTTTAGCTATTAAGCTTGCATCAATGTTAACCTCACCAATATCGTTAACAATAACCGCTACTTTATATCCTTCCTGATTAGAAAGGACTTCATTAAGTAATGTTGTCTTTCCTGCACCTAAATAACCTGTAAGTAATGTAACAGGTACAATCTTCTTTGCCATTTAAATCTACCTCTTTTCATAAAAATTATGTTATTGCTCAATTGTATACAAATTTAAAATTTCAATTACAAAATTAAGCAATAAAATTTAATTTAGCCATTTGTACATTTAATATAATAAAATCATTTTTTAACAAAATTATGAACAATTTCAAAATAATGAATTATTATTCATTTTATATAATACCAGGTTTAACCTAATAATCAAATTTATAAGCAAATTATAAGTGATTTTAAATTATAAATAAAATATTTTATAATTTAAGACTATTCTTAAACTAATTTCAAAATATATGAACTATAAGCTTTCATTTCAAAACCATTTGCTACTCTTAATTCTTTATTAGTCAACAAATCAATGCAATTTGCTGAAACATTAAAATTAGCATAAAAATTATTTTCATCTGCATTAATGCAAACTAATACAGTCTCTGTATCAACACATCTTTTGATTACACATTGCTTATTTGTAAGTAAAATAGTAGAAAAATCTCCGTAATTTAATGCAGTTGAATTTTTCTTAATATCAGCTAATTTAGAAATGTGCTTAAACAATTCATTTTCAATTGGCTGTTCAAATGAAGGACGCAAAGCTTGGTCTCCCTGACTTTTATCAGCTTTTTCGCCCCATTCACTTCCATAATAAACACAAGGAATTCCAGGCATTCCAAACATCAATGTATAAATCAATGGCAAATGATTTTCATTACTTAGTATGCTTGCAACTCTTGTTACGTCATGATTATCTACAAATGAAAATAGATGCTTTCCTTTGTATAAAGTCCAATTTTCGGGTCCGAACTGTCTGTTTAAAGAATGGCATATTTCAAACATATTCATAGAATTAAAACTTGAATATAAACCTTTATAGCACTCATAATTTGTTGCTGAATGTAACATTGAATCATTCATTCGCTGATTGTAATCTCCATGAAGCATTTCACCAACCAAAAAGAAATCATTTTTTAATCCATCACAATAATTTCTTAATCTATGCAGAAACTCAGGTGAAAGACAATAAGCTACATCAAGCCTTATTCCATCAATATCAAATTCATCAATCCAAAATTTGACTGCATTAAGTATATGCTGCACTACTTCTTCATTTCCAAGATTTAACTTAACTAAATCATAGTTACCTTCCCAGCCTTCATACCAAAGTCCATCATTATAATTGGAATTTCCTTCAAAACTGATGTGGAACCAATCTTTATATCTGGAATTTTCTCTATTCTTTAAGACATCCTGAAATTGATAAAATCCTCGTCCTACATGATTAAATACACCATCTAAAACAATTTTTATACCATTTTCATGGAGCTCTTGGCAAATATTTTTAAAATCTTCATTTGTGCCTAATCGTTTATCGAGCATGCAATAATCCCTTGTATTATAACCATGTGTATCTGATTCGAATAAAGGAGAAAAATAAATTGCATTTGCTCCAAGTTTCTTAATATGTGGAATCCACTCTGAAACTTTATTGATTCTATGCTCTAATACACCATCATTTTCAAATGGTGCACCACAAAATCCAAGTGGATAAATCTGATAAAATACACTTTCATATGCCCACATGTATATCACCTCTTTTATAATTCAACAACTTTTCCGTCACGCCAGATTCTCTCTAAATCATAGAATAAACGATTGTCTTTATTAAATACATGGACAATAATATCTTCATAATCCATTAATACCCAGTCACCACTTCTATACCCCTCGATATGAGTGGGATTTTTGCCGATTTTATGCATTTCTTCATCAACATTATCTACCATTGCCCTTACCTGATTATCATTGTTTCCGCTGGCAATAATAAAATAATCAGCCATTGTAGAAATTTCAGATATATCAAGTACTGTAATATCTACACCTTTTTTATCATCTAACGCGTCATAGGCTATTTTAGCCATCTCTCTGATTTCCATATTGTTTCCTCCGTAATTATATTATAAATCAAGATAACTGTTTTATTTAAAAATAATATTTCTATCAAATTAATTATAATTAGTAATCCAAATATGATTAATTTATCTATTCTCTATAACATTTTTATAAAATTCATATGCCTTACATGTATTTACATCAATATTATCCGTGGAATTACCTTTTGATTTTAAATAGTTAAGTGTATCTCTCAAAATTGTATATACAGTTAAATCAATATCTGAATATGCAATTTTGCGTAAATAATCAAGATTTGGTGCCTGATTTCTTGACGGCTCAATATAATCTGCCGAGAAAATAATTTTCTCTAATAAAGTCATATTAGGCTTTCCTGTTGTATGGAATGTTATTGCTGATAAAACGTCATCATCATTTATTCCGTATTTATTTCTAGCAAGAACGGCACCCGCTTTACTATGCAAAAGAAATTGATTCTTCATTTCCATATCAGTTATTTCGATGTTGTTATCTTTACACAATTTAACTTTTTCTTCATCTGGAATACATTTAGCACAGTCATGAAGTATTCCTGCAAGATATGCCGTATTAGGATTCTCACCCAATGCTTCAGCCATCTTTTTTGCTGTATTTGCAACACCTATTGTATGTTCATAGCGGTGTGGATTAAGTTCTTTCTTTAAATCTTCTAATATTTCAGCCGGATTCATTCTTTTCACCTGATTTGTATTTTGATATAAATTATGTTCTTTAATATATTTGTATATTTGATTTGGGATTTCATCTTTATGTTCTGACAAATGCATTCTTATTTCAGACGAAGATATATCTGTCGCTTCAACAAAAATTACTTCAATATTACAGTCATACTTTTCTTTTAAAGAAGTTATTTTTGCATTTATATTTTTCATTGACCCATCATTTCTTGCTGCAACAAGTACTGTATAACAGGAAAAAATAATTTCAGGGTGATACCATGATTCAATATTCATCAATGAATCACTGCCAATAATAAAATAAAATTCATTATCAGGATAATCTTTTTTTAGAAAAGTCAATGTATCAGCCGTATATCTGTAGCCATTCTTATATTCGTAATCACAAGGTATAAACGAACAATTATCTCTCAATCCTATATTCAGCATTTCAAATCTCACCTCAAAAGAATTAACTGTTTCTGAATTCTTGTGAGGTGGATTAGGTGATAACATAAACCAAATCTGTTCCAAATCAAATTGTTTCTTAGCTTCACTGGCAATATTTATATGAGAAACATGTAATGGGTCAAATGTTCCTCCAATAATTCCAATTTTCATATAATCACCTTAATTTTACGGAAGAATTATTTTTCTATCCTTTTCTTCTTTAGCCGGTCTGTATAATACGATTTTTCTTCCTGTAACAGCTACTAAAGTTGATTTTGTACGTTCTGCAATAACCTGTCCGACTTCTTTACAATCATCAAAGCAGTTCTTTAAAACAGATATTTTTATAAGTTCTCTCTTAGCAAGTGCTTCGTCAATTGCTTCTGTAAGCTCAGGTGTTACACTAGACTTCCCAACCTGAAAAATCGGATCCATTGTAGCAGCTAATTTTCTTAAATATGCTCTCTGCTTACTTGTCATATCTATCTCACCTATTCCATTACTATGGAATTTCCTTTCTTTCGAAAATCATTATTTATAATAATCAAATTCATGTCCATATATCTTAACTGTATCTCCATCAGTTATACCTAATGCTTCAAGTTCATCTAAGATACCATTTTCCTTCATAAAATTCTGGAAGAATACAAAACCTTTTTCTGATTCAAGATTTGTATATCCTAACATTCTTTCAATACGAGGACCTTCTATAGAATATAAACCATCTTTAATTTTTTCAACTGTATAAGGATCTTCTACGTTGTCAAAGAACTGTTTTGGATCATATTCCTGTTCAAATACAGTTGGGGCATCATCGAATTCATCAAGCATTTCTCTAACATGATATAACAATTCCTTGAGTCCTTTACCACTTACGGCTGAAATTGGATAAACCTTAATTTCCGGTTCAAATTCTTTCTTGATGTCATCAATAATAGTATTGCTTTCTCCATAAATTGCATCTATTTTGTTTGCTGCAATTACCTGTGGTCTGTTAAGCAAATCAGGATTATATGCTTCTAATTCAGCATTAATTGCCTTAATATCTGCAATTGGGTCTCTTCCTTCAACAGAAGCGGCGTCAACCATATGAATAATTACCTTTGTACGCTCAATGTGTCTTAAAAATTCATGTCCTAAACCTACACCTTCGGATGCTCCTTCAATAAGTCCCGGTATGTCTGCAATTACAAATCCTTTTCCCCCAGGCAAATCGACAACACCCAAGTTAGGATTTAATGTTGTAAAATGATAATTAGCAATTTTAGGTTGCGCATTTGTTACTCGTGATAAAAGTGTTGATTTTCCAACATTTGGGAAACCTACTAAGCCAACATCTGCAATAACCTTTAACTCTAAAATTACGTTAAGTTCCATTGCCTGCTGTCCCGGTTGTGCGTATTTAGGGGCCTGCATAGTAGGTGTAGCATAATGCTGATTGCCTTTTCCTCCACGACCACCATTTAAAACTGTTACGCGCTGATTATCTCCGCTCATGTCAGCCACAACTTTACCTGTTTCGACTTCACGAATAACTGTTCCTTCAGGAACTTTTATAATAAGGTCTTCACCATTTTTTCCATGTTTATTCTTCTTACCGCCATCTTCACCCGGCTGAGCCTTGTAATTGCGGTTATGTCTAAATTCGTATAAAGTATTTAATCCTTTATCTACTTCAAAAATAATATCGCCACCACGGCCACCGTCTCCACCATCCGGTCCGCCATTTGGCACATATAATTCTCTTCTAAAGGAAACGTGTCCGTCTCCTCCTTTTCCTGATTTAATATAAATCTGTGCACGATCTGCAAACATTATTTATACCTCCATCTCAAACTAAATTAATAGAGTTACAAAAATTATATATAAAAGAAAAGCTTCAAACCACGAATGATTTGAAGCTTTGAAATCATTAATTATTCTGCTACAGGATAAACAGAAACCTGTTTCTTGTCTCTTCCTTTTCTTTCAAATCTTACGATACCATCTGATGTAGCAAATAATGTATCATCACCACCACGGCCAACGTTAACACCTGGGTGAATCTTTGTACCACGCTGTCTGTAAAGGATGTTTCCAGCTTTTACAAACTGTCCGTCTGCTCTCTTAGCGCCGAGTCTCTTTGATTCTGAATCTCTACCGTTCTTTGTAGAACCAACACCTTTTTTATGAGCGAAGAACTGAAGGTTCATCTTCATCATAGCTATACCTCCTTAAAATCTAATGTTATATACTCTTTGTTTTCGTTTTCAATCTCCCTTAACCCAAGGGCAAGAGAATCAATCAGCAATTCTGATTTACTGCCAGGTTTATATGAAAAAATTAATCGAATTAACCCTGCTTCTTCATCTGTATCCAATAAAAATTCATCATTAGTAAATGTTTCTATTGAATTAATGCAATTAATGGTTAAAGCTGAAATAGCCGCACAGACAATATCTTCACCTGCATCAGCATATCCTGAATGACCACTAACCTCAAAGCCTTTATATAAACCCTGTTGTTTAAAAATTGTTACCTTAGTCATAAGATAATCCCTTCTAAACTCTAACTAAAATTAAGCATTGATCTTGTCAATTTTAACTTCTGTGTACTGCTGTCTGTGACCATTTTTCTTATGATAACCAGTTTTTCTCTTGTATTTGTAAACGATAACCTTTTTAGCCTTACCGTCGCCAACAACTGTTGCTTCTACTGTAGCTCCAGCTACTGTAGGTTCACCAACTTTAACTTCGTCTCCGCTTACGAGAAGAACCTGGTCAAATGTATATGTGCTTCCAGCTTCAGCACCGAGCTTTTCAACTCTGATTGTTTCACCTTCAGAAACCTTATACTGTTTTCCACCTGTTGCTATAACTGCGTACATACGGCACCTCCTATTTAACATTACTCGCCAGTTTCGGTGATTGCATAAAGCAATACTTATAACCACACTGAGCGGCATACTCATATATATTATCATATAGATATATGGATGTCAAACACATTATAAAAATTTATTCTTATTTTCTGTAAGTATTTTTTCATCCAATAATAAAGCATTAGTCCATGATAAATTATAAAAAAGTATTATGTCATTAAAAATTTATTTACCATTATATTATGATGCCAGGCAAAAAACAACTTTAATGTCTTCGGATTGTTACGTGCTACGTATTTCAACAACCCCGGCATCATATTATATTAATCTGACAAGACTTTGCTGTTGCAATAGCTGCTGCTTTCGATTCAGGTGTTACTCCTGCTGTTGCATCTTCGACAATATTTATTTTTATTTCAGGATAAAATGCTTTAATAATAAGTGCATTGGATATAACACAAATATCTGTGCAAAGGCCTACTAAAACAACTTCGTCAAAATTATCTAACTTACCTTTCCAACCATTAAATCCAAATGATTCTTTATCAATTATTTCTGCACCATCCGTATTTAATATATCGTGTATCTGCCATCCGTGTGTATTTTTTATACAATGTTTTACAGATAAATTTTTTCCTTCCTGAGTATCAAGATAATTTTCGTAATGAGTATCTCTTGTAAAAAATAAATTATCATAATCTTTTTTATCTATTAAATCATTTACATTTGGCAATATATTTTGTGCTTCATTTGTCCCTAAAGAACCGTCTATAAAATCATATTGCATATCTATTACTATAAGCGCTTTTCTCATAATTAATATCTCCTTGTAATATAGAGTGTAAATATCTTTATTAATATTAACATTTTTCTAATACAATGCCAATGATTAGTTAATGTAAAAAAGGAACCAACGTCATCCGTCGGCTCCTTTAAACGCAACATTAATTAGCTTTCATTACAGCTTCTTTCATGCTTTTTACATATTCATTTATATATGGAAGACAATCTTTTCCATATTTAGCTACAATTTTTACAATGGCACTTCCAGCAATTGCACCATCGGAATATTTAGCTACGTATTCTGCCTGCTCAGGCGTTGCTATACCAAATCCAAAAGCACATGGAACATCAGTTGTTTCACGAACTAATTTTATCATTCCTCCTAAATCAGTATTAATATCACTTCTTACACCTGTTACTCCTAACGATGAAACACAGTATATAAATCCTGTTGCTTCCTTTGCTATCATTTTAATTCTGTCATGAGATGCCGGTGCAATTAATGAAATTATATCTACATCATGATTTTTACATTCATCTGCTATTTCATCTTTTTCTTCGTATGGCAAATCAGGAATAATTAATCCCTGTATTCCACATTCATTACATCTGTCCAAAAATTTGTCGACGTCATATGCGTAAATTGGATTAATGTAAGTTAAAAATACTAATGGTACCGAGACTTCATCTTTTATATCTTTTAATGCGTCAAACAATTTATCGGTTGTACATCCATTTGCCAACGCTCTCTCATTTGCCTCCTGAATAATAGGGCCTTCTGCAATTGGATCGGAAAATGGTATTCCGATTTCAATTAAATCTGCCCCTGCTTTTTCCATTTCTTTAATGATTTTCTTAGTTGTATCTAAATCAGGATCTCCGCCTGTTACAAATGCAATAAATGCTTTTCCATTTTCAAATGCTTCATGTATCTTACTCATAAATCTCTACTCCTCTATATCTTGCTATTGCTGCTACGTCCTTATCTCCACGTCCGGAAACATTAACTACAATTATTTTGTCTTTATCTAAAGTTGGTGCATACTTCATTGCATATGCAATTGCATGTGAACTTTCAATTGCCGGAATTATGCCTTCTGTTCTTGATAAATATTCAAATGCATTAACTGCTTCATCGTCAGTTATTGAAACATACTGTGCACGACCTGTTTCATTTAGCATTGCATGTTCCGGTCCGATTCCGGGGTAATCAAGTCCTGCAGAAATTGAATAAACAGGTGCAATCTGACCATATTTATCCTGGCAGAACAATGATTTCATTCCATGGAAAATTCCCATTGCTCCATTTGCAACAGATGCTGCGTTTTTAGGAGTATCAACACCAAGCCCTGCAGCTTCACAGCCAATTAATTTAACAGATTTATCTTCTATAAAATTATAAAAAGCTCCCATTGCATTTGAACCTCCACCTACGCAGGCAATTACTGCATCAGGAAGTTTTCCTTCTTTTTCCATTAACTGTTCTTTTATTTCTTTGCTGATTACACTCTGGAAATCACGTACAATTGTTGGAAATGGATGCGGTCCCATTACTGAACCTAAAACATACAATGTGTTATCAACACGTCTTGTCCATTCTCTCATTGCTTCATTTACTGCGTCTTTTAATGTCATTGTTCCCGATACTACAGGATGTACCTTAGCACCTAAAAGTTCCATTCTAAAACAGTTTAAAGCCTGACGCTCTGTGTCTACTTTTCCCATATAGATTTCACATTCCATTCCCATAAGTGCAGCAGCTGTAGCTGTTGCAACGCCATGCTGACCTGCTCCTGTTTCAGCAATAACTCTTGTTTTACCCATTTTCTTAGCTAAAAGAACCTGACCTAAAACATTGTTTATCTTATGAGAACCTGTATGATTCAAATCTTCTCTCTTTAAATAGATTTTTGCCCCACCTAAATCCTTTGTCATTTTTTCTGCATAGTATAACAAAGATGGTCTTCCCGCATAATTTTTCATTAAGCCATCAAGTTCCTTTACAAATTCAGGATCATTTTTGTAATGCTCATATGCTTCTTCAACTTCTTTAACTGCATTCATTAATGTTTCAGGAACATACTGTCCTCCAAATTCTCCAAATCTTCCTTTTTTCATAGTGTCTCCTTTCCAATTGACTGCCTGAAAGAATTAGCCATCTTTCATACAGAATCGGTACGTTTCAAGTAAAAATGTACATCCATTAAAGATTCCCTCTTTTATCGAGTCACATTATTCTTTTAAGCGATACGTTATATTTCATAAAAGAAATTTAAAATAAAAAAAGCTTCTGTCCCAAAAGGGACAAAAGCTATAAATTCATAAACTTCTGCGGTACCACCCAAATTAATGTGTATCACATTCACTCATTCACATACCAACATATGCTACTTCCTATAACGGTGAAGATCCGTCAGCACTACTTCCATAATATCCGGTTTCGAACTGCCCTCACAAGTCCATTCATTACCTTAGATTTATTGTCTCACACCAAACGACAATTCTCTGAAAAATCGTCCCGATAACTACTTACCCTTGCTCATCGGTTTATTAATTTGTGTTAATTTTATGCATTGTTTATGCATTTGTCAAGTTACACTTATTTATATTTTAAAATATTGTAAATTTTCACGAATTTATTTGTGCAAATATGCTATTTATCATTTGTAATATCTCCGCTATCTTCAAGAGAAATCTTATCGCCTAAATAAGTTGGTTCGGGTTTATATATCAATTTAAAGAAATCTTTTGCTCTGGCAATCCACTCTCTAAATACACGATATTTTTGCTTAGCCAGATAATCTCTTTTATCTGCAGACACGCCATATGCTTCAATCCCTAATTTTTTCGCTATATATAACGCTCTGGTCAAATGATATTTTTGACTTACAATAACGATTTTTTTTACGCCAAATATTTCTTTAGCTCTATACATAGAATCATATGTTGAAAATCCGGCATGATCCATGAAGATGTCATCTGATGGAATTCCATCATTTATAGCATAATCTTTCATTGTATTAACTTCATCATAAGAAACTCTTCCATGGTCTCCTGACATAATTATTTTGGGCGAAGCGTTAACATTATACAGTTCTTCAGACGTCAAAATTCTATATTCAAGCATCCAAGTAGGTTTTCCACTTGGTGCAACACCTGCTCCAAGTACTAAAATACAGTCTGCATCCATATCTTTGCATTCGTCTACACTAAGAATTTTTGATGATGTTACTGATTTCATATATATGTTAATTACTGCAATAACTATTACTATAAATGCAATTATTATAAACATCACAATAATTAATCTTAAAATTATTTTTCTTAATAGTATTTTCTTATTTCCCATAACTGTCCCTTTAGCCTAAATTATTTCGATACTGTGACGGTGTAAGTCCTGTGATAGCCTTAAATGTTTTCATGAAATGTTTCTCATGTTCATAACCGACAGCCTGAGATATTTCATTTATTTTCATATCTGTATCAGTTAATAACTTTTTAGCTTCTCCAATTCTGATATCCTTTAAATAGTTTACAAAATTTGTTCCTGTATACTGTTTAAATGTAAAAGAAAATAAAGAATAGTTCATGGAAACATAATTTGACACTACTGCCATATTTAAATCAGTTGCGTAATTTTCCTGAATATATTTAATTGCATTTTTTATTTTGATATTTGCCTTATGCTCATCAATATCTGTACTTACAAGTTCATCAAAGCCTCTAATCCAGCGTTTGACAACTTCCATATATTCATCTATTGTCTGAAAACTATAAATATCTGATAATTCCATAATATCATCTTCTCCAACTTTAAGAGTGTTCTGATACACTTTAATAGTTGTATTAAGAATTATTTCCATTTGTTCTTTAAATTCATTTATGTAATATTTTCTGGCTTTAACACCATCAACAAATGATTCTAACTGTTCAATAGCTTCATCTAATTTATTTGAACAGATAAGATTAGCTGTCTGCATCATAAATTTAACACCATATTCATATTCTTCATCAGGTTTACTAAACTCAGCTGCATCCACACGTTTAATCATAGTTTCAAATGCGGTTTTTCTCATTGTTGCTGCTTCATGATATGCCTGTCGCAAATCTAAAAGATTATAATATACATTGCTTATTCCGATGTAATAATTATCAAATGATTTTAGAACTTCATCTTTATACTCTGAATCTACGATTAAAATGTTAAGAGAATCCTTACCTTCAAGATAATAATATTTTCCATCCATTTCATCATCAATTTCACTTTCAGGGCAGCTAAAGCAACAAACCACAAAGTTTTTTACCTGAAAATACGCTCTTGCCATTTCAGTTATACTTTGCATTTCCTTATGAGTAACATTATCGTATATCATCATATACTGCATCTGCTGATATACTACCTGCCTCTGCTTTTCATAAGATTCTTTTTCCTCAGTAATTATGTCATCAAATTTTTTCAAAACCTTTGCCAGCTTGTCTCTGTCAACAGGCTTCAATATGTATTCGTTTACACCATTTCTCATCATTTCAACTGCATAGTCAAATTCATCAAATCCACTTATAGCTGCAATCAATGGCTTTTTTGTCATTTTCTGGATTTCTTTTACTAATGAAATTCCGTCCATTTTTGGCATCCTAATATCCGTAAACATAACATCTACATTTTGTTTTTCTAATATTTCCAGAGCAGCTAATCCATTATTACATTCAATTATTTCTTCTACATCAACACCCGAACGTAAAACCATGGACTTAATACCCTGTCTTATCAGTTTTTCATCTTCAACAATCATTAATGTCTTCATATGCTACTGCTTCCTCTCTAACGGTAATTGAATAACCACTTTAGTAAATAACCCTTTCTTTGAGAAAATATCTATTCCGTACTCTTTTCCAAAGAACATCTGAATTCGTTCATTTACGTTCCTTAGCGCACGACCATGCTCCTTTGAATCATCTTCATGGGGCAAATATAGATTAACTTTAATCTCTTTCAATTTTTCCTCGTCCATACCTTTACCGGCATCAGAAACTTCTATTGCCAGAATATTTTTTTCTACAATATCATATACCTTTATATAAATTGAAGTATCTTCAGCCATATCCTCTATACCGTGGTATACTGAATTCTCAACAATTGGCTGCAAAGTCATTTTTGGAATTTCAATATCCATATATTGTTCCGGAATATTTAGCGAAAGATATATTTCATAATCAAATCTTAAATTTAAAAGATTTAAATATGTCTGGACATATTCTAATTCTTCCCTTAATGTAACTAAACCCGAAGTCCATTTCATACTATATCTGAACATCTGACCAAGTGATGTTATTGCATCAGATATTTCATAATCACCTTTTATCTCCGCCATCATCTTTATGCTTTCCAAGACATTATACATAAAATGAGCATTAATCTGATTTTGTAGTGATTTAATCTCAACATTCTTCATTAACAGCTGCTTTTTAACATTTTCTTTATTAAGCTGCTCTATATGATCTACCATATCGTTAATCTGATGCCCTAGCATAGCAATCTCGTCATCTCCATCTTCAGGCACATGCATATTATTTGTAGATGAAATTTCATTGAAATTAGCAGAAAGTTTTCTAAATCTCTGAAAAATTTTAAAAATAAGCATTGAAACTGAAATAAACAGCGCTGAAGACATTATAAAGATTATGGCTATATATCCACATTCTTTTGAGTTCAAATCATTGTCCATAAGCAACATAATCATGACCACACATATACATATGTATATTATCAAAATCCACCAAAACGTTTTCATGAACATTGATTTATATTTTTTTTCTTTTTTATTATTTAGATAACTTTCTATATCATTTATATCTTCTAAATCATCTAAATCTATGTTTTCATGCTTTTCTTCTTTCATATTTTCCTCATAACATATTATTTCTGAATTATTTCGTATAAAGATTTTTTTCCTTTTTTTCTTGTAATTTCCATCAATCCTAACTTTGTAATATCAACTGCAATGCATCTTGAATAATCATATTTAAGAATTTCATTCATCTTGTTAAGTAATATCTGTTCATTTTCCTTATTTCGCATTGAAATAAAATCAACAATAATAATTCCCGAAATATTTCTGATTTTCAACTGTCTGACAACTTCATGCACAGCCTCAATATTTATCTTATAAAATGTTTCTTCTTTATTTGATTTCAGTTCAGCTTTTCCCGTGTTTACATCAATTACAGTCAATGCTTCTGTCGGCTCTATGATCAGATATGCTCCAGAATTTAACCATACTTTTTTATTTATTCCGGACATAAGATGCTTTTCCAATGAATAGCATTTGAATAAAGGCAAATCTCTATTATAAAATTTACAGTTAATTTTGTTTTTTGAAAGTTCATCGAAAATCTGTTTCTTATCAGTAATAACAATTCCATTTTCTTTATCGATAAATTCCTGACATTCTTTTGTTAAGATTGACTCATTTTCTTTAACTATAGATTTTCCTTTTAAATGCATAGCTTTGTTTTTTATTTCTTCAAGCTGATTTATCAGATCTATGATTTCGCCTTCAATCATTTGTTCTTTTGCATCTTTTGCTGATGTTCTGGCAATAAAACCATATTCATCGTTTTTATACTTATCAAGTATTCTTGTTAGCTGATTTCTTGTTGTCTTGTCCTGAATTTTTTTAGAAATACTTATATTAGTATTTCCAACTGTAAGTACACAGTATTTTCCCGTCAGATTGATATTTGATGTTAGTGAATAATCTTTAGTTTTAATTTTATCTCCAGACACCTGAACTAAAATTTTGTCACCCTGGCATACTTTATTGTTATTTTTTACATTTAAGAAAAATGGGGAATTATCATTCAAAGAATAATATCCCTTCAAGTCATTTCCAAATTCAATAAATGCTGCATTTATATTTTTTACTACGTCTTTTACATATCCAATATAAATATTACCAACAACAGACTCGCTATCCATATAAGTTATTCTTTGTAACTTTTCTTTATAAAAATAAAATCCCAATAATTTGTCATTATAAAAATCAGATAAAATCAATTTTGATTCTGACTCATTTGTTAAACCATCAGTACTACTCAATTGTCTCTCCTATTTCATCTAAAGGAACTAATTTATCATCCACCATACAATACATTTCCTCTCTTTGGTATGTAATTAATGACGGAATATCTTTTTGCAAATAATTAAACAATGATGAAACAACTAAATCCGGTTTAAGGTTAGAAGCACTACCTTGAGCAACTTTCATAAACAACCCTTCGTCCGTTAGTTTTAGTTCATATATCCACGGTTTAATATCAATTTCTTTCTCACTTTTTTTCGTTTTCTTTAAAACAACTATTTCCGGCTGACTTAAATATACTACCAAATCATCTTTAGTTAATAATTTGTTAAGTCCTAATGCCGTATAATCTGCTCCAGCAATGATTGCCATACAATTCTTTGCGTTATCATCAAGTAACTTATATTTTAAAACTTCAATTCCTTCTACATTAGCCTCGTTAATACGTTTTATCATTTCATTAGAGCTATCTGTAGAGTTAACTTCAATATCAAAATATTCACCATTGCTTACTATACCAACTCCAAGCGGTGCTGCAAAAGACATTTTCTGATGCGGTGAAAATCCTTCCGAATAACAAATATCAACATTTGCTCTACGCATAACTTTTTGAAAATATCTCATCGTGTCAAGATGTCCAATAAATTTCATGTGTCCCTGTTTAGAGAATTTAATTCTTATTTTCATAACATATTCCTCCTCCAAATGAGTTTGCACCACATCCCGAACATCTTGTCATGCAGTTTGGTGTAACCTTTTGTGCCTGTGAATTATGGTATTCACGAAGCAAAAATTCTTTTGTAATTCCCGCATCTATAAAATCCCACGGGAATATTTCATCCTCACTTCTTTGTCTGCTTATATAGAAGTCCAAATCCACATTCGTTTCTTCAATAGCCTCTTTCCATTTTTCAAAATCAAAACTTTCAGACCATGAATCATATAGACAGCCTTTTTTATATGCTGATAATAATGTCTTTGATAATTTTCTGTCTCCTCTTGCAAAAAGACCTTCTAATACACTTACATCAGCTTCATGCCAATTATATTTAAGGCTTTTTCTGTTGAGCATAGATTTCATCTTGTCATTAACAATTTTAGCTTTATCTAAGAATTCAGGAATAGTGTTCATTGGAGACCATTGAAAAGCTGTAAATGGTTTTGGCACAAAAAATGATGTGCTTGCCGTAATCTGGCATTTTCCAATACGTTCTTCTTTTGGAACAGTAGCATAATATTCTTCTGCAATCTCTTCGCAAAGTTCCATTATTCCTTCTATATCATCTGTTGTTTCACCGGGAAGTCCTAACATAAAATATAATTTTACTTTATTCCATCCTGCTTTAAATGCAAGTCTTGAACCATTAAGTATATCTTCTTTTGTAAGTCCTTTATTTATTACATTTCTCATTCCCTGAGTTCCTGCTTCAGGTGCAAATGTAAGCGAACTTTTCTTTACATCCTGAACTTTACTCATTATGTCGAGCGCAAATGAATCAATTCTAAGTGACGGTAATGAAATATTTATATTTTTTTCTTTAAATTCATCAATTAGGAAATTAACTATTCCCTTTAACTGTGAATAATCACTTGTACTCAATGAGCTTAATGAAATTTCCTCATGACCTGTTGATTCAATCATCTTTCGTGCAGTATCTTTTAATTTTTCAAGACTTTTCTCTCTTACAGGTCTGTAAACCTGACCCGCCTGACAAAATCTACATCCTCTTGAGCAGCCTCTCATAACTTCAAGTACAACTCTATCCTGTGTTGCTTTAATAAAAGGAACTAAAGGCTTAGTCGGATAATATACTTCATTCATATCAAGAACTATATCTTTTCTAACCTTATCCCTTGCATTCTCATTATTTTTTATCATTTCTTTAATTGTTCCATCTTCGTTGTATGTAACATCATAAAACTGTGGAACATATATACATGATAAATGGGCTGCTTTTTCTAAAAATTCTTTTCTCGAACCACCATTTTTTTTATTTTCTTTATAAATATCTAATAACTCATCATATTGAGTTTCGCCCTCACCAATGTAGAACATATCAAAGAAGTTTGCAATTGGTTCCGGATTGTATGAGCATGGGCCTCCTCCAATAACAATAGGGTCGTCCTCTCCACGCTCTGTAGCAATTAAAGGAATTTTAGATAAATCTAAAATCTGTAAAATGTTTGTATAACACATTTCATATTGTAATGTTATACCTAAAAAATCGAAATTTTTTATAGGTTCCTGACTTTCAATTGCAAATAACGGAATATCTTTTTCCCTCATTATTTTATCCAAATCAAGCCATGGAGAATAAACTCTCTCGCAATAAGTATCTTCACGTCTATTAAACATGTCGTAAAGAATCTGTATTCCTAAATGTGACATTCCAATCTCATATACATCAGGAAAGCACATTGCAAATCGTATATCCACTTTTTTTGGATCCTTTACAATCATATTAACTTCATTTCCAATATATCTTGCCGGCTTATCTACCTGCAATAAAATCTCATCTGATAATGCTAATTTTTTCAAAAATCTATCCACTTTTCTACTAATTTGTCTATTAAATCAGGCAATTCATTTAATCCCTGAATTTCTTCTTCATCACCATCTATATTTCCGAATCCGTATGCTGCAAATATAAATGGGATTCCAGCTGCCATTGTTGCATCATAATCGCCTTGTGTATCTCCAACATAAAATGCTTTATCAAGATTATTTCTTTCAATTACTAATCTAATATTGTCAGCTTTTGGCTTCCCTGTTCTTCCCGGATTTTCAAAATCAGTTACATATTCTTCTAAATCTGTAACCTTTAAAAATGCCTCTATATATCCAGCCTGACAGTTGCTGACAATATAAACGCTATATTTTTCATTTAATTTCTTAAATATATCTTTAATGTCAGGGTACAACACTCCTGAATGTGTAAGTAAATATTCATTTTCGTACTCGCAACATTCCTGCAAAATCTTGTAGCGACGTTCTACAGGTATATTTGGTAAAAGATTATCAGCAATTGTTTCCATAAGCTTACCCATCTGCTGTTCTAACTCTTTAGTTGTTAGTCTTAAATCAATGTCATCATATCTCTCAAAGACAACATTCCATGACTCTGCTATCTGCTTTGTAGCATTCCATAAAGTGCCATCTAAATCAAATATAATTCCTGTCTTCATTTTTTTGCTCCATTTCTTATACTATTATGAATAACTGACCCCAAAACATTCGATTAATTTTTATTGTAGCATTAGAAAAACATTTATATTTCTTTAGTAATTTAATACAATAAAATCATTTTTACTCATATTAATATAATACTATATCACCAAAAATTTTACAACTACAGTTATCCTAATGGGTCGAATTCTGTTAAACATAAGTTGATTATTTAAACTATCTATTATCATAATTATTATAAAAACAAAAGAACCACCCTTAAGCAGTTCTTTTTGTAAATAAATATATAAATATTATATCCATTATCTTCGTGATAATTCCTTAGTGATTTCTTTCCATGTAACTCCCTTTTCAGCCATTAATACCATTACATGATATAAAAAGTCAGATATTTCATATTTAACTTCCTGTGGATCCGGATTTTTTGCTGCAATTACAATTTCAGTTGCTTCTTCTCCGACTTTCTTTAATATCTTATCAATTCCCTTATCAAATAAGTAATTAGTATATGAACCTTCTTTAGGATTCACCTTTCTGTCTAAAATTGTCTTATATACATCTTCAAATACATGAATTGGATTTGATTCATCAAACTCTTTCTTAACAAGTTCATTAAAGAAGCATGTGTCTGCTCCTGTATGACACGGAACTCCAACCTGATGTACTTTAGCTAACATTGTATCTAAATCACAATCCATAGACAATTCCTTTACATACTGGAAATGACCGGATGTTAATCCTTTTACCCATATTTCATTACGGCTTCTGCTAAAATATGTCATTTTTCCCGTCTTAATTGTAAGATTAAATGCCTCTTCATTCATATATGCAAGCATTAATACCTTATCAGTCTTATAGTCCTGAACAATTACAGGAATCATTCCATCACTATTAGTCTTAAATTTGTCAAATGTAATCTTTGATTCTAAAACATCAACTTTTACATCTTCATCCTTTAACTGAGCCTTGAAATTCATATAATCAAATGCCTCATCTAATCCTGCATGTGAAACACCATACACTTTTTCTTCTTTTGCAAATGAAATAATATCCTCAAAACTATACATACAGTCATAAGCTAAAACCCTTATGCCATATCCTAAAGCTTCTCTTGCACAATTATTTGCAATAATAAGAGATGCTCCATCATATTTTAATGTTTTTATTTTGTTCATATCAAAAGTACTGTCTATCATTACAGCAATCTTGTCACTTCCAAATCTTTCAGAAGCCTCAGATACTAATTCAAGATTACTTTCTTTATTTCCGTCTAAAATCGCTTTCTTAGCACCTGTATATATGTATTTCTTTACATCTTCAAGTCTTTTAATATTTCCGCCAACTAATATCGGAATATCCACCGCATCAGCAATAGAAACCATTGTTCCAATATTGTTATCATGTTGAGAATCTGTTTCTGATATATCAAAAATAATTAATTCATCAGCTCCTCTGTTATTATACAAAGTTGCAAGTGCTACTGCATCTCCGTCACCAACAATTTCCATTGTATTTTTATTTACGACCTTTCCATCTTTTAAATAAATGGAAGGAATAATTCTAAAACTCATTTATTATAAACTTCCTTTCGTAGATAGTACATCTTCAATTCTTTCATCAATCATTGTTGCATTGTCCAGTGATTTGGAAAATGCTTTAAAAATCCCTTCAATCATATGGTGATTATTACCGGATTCAAGCATTTTTATATGTAAATTCATTCCTACAGCATATGCTATGGCATGGAAAAATTCTTTTACCATTTCAGTATCAAATTCGCCAACTTTATCTACTGTAAATTCAGCATCAAAATTTAAATAAGGTCTTCCTGACAAATCAAGCGAACATAGCACCAAAGATTCATCCATCGGTAAAATTACAGAGCCATATCTTTTGATTGATTTTTTATCTCCAAGTGCCTGTTTTATGGCAATACCAAGAGCAATTCCCGTATCCTCAATTGTATGATGGCAATCAACAAATAAGTCTCCCTTAACTTTTACATCTAAATCAAATAAACCATGTCTTGCAAAATTATTAAGCATATGGTCAAAAAAGCCAATTCCTGTATCAATATTAGCTTTTCCCTTTCCATCTATATTAAATGTAATATCAATCTGGGTTTCATTTGTCTTTCTGCTGTAAGTACCTACTCTGTTCATATACCGTTACCTTCCTTATATTTTATATTTCATCATTTTCATCGAATCTTACACGAATAGAATTTGCATGAGCTGTTAATCCTTCAGCCTTTGCAAACTTCTGAATATCTTTGCTTATAGGTTCTAATGCCTGTCTTGAATATGAAATAATACTTGATTTCTTAATAAAATCATCAACACTAAGTGGCGAGAAGAATTTTGCTGTTCCATTAGTCGGTAAAACATGGTTTGGTCCTGCAAAATAATCTCCAAGTGGTTCTGAGCTATATTCTCCAAGGAAAATAGCCCCTGCATTTCTAATTTTTGTCATTACATCAAACGGATTTTTAGTAACAATTTCTAAATGTTCACTTGCTATATCATTTGCAACAGAAATTGCTTCATCTAATGTATCAACAACTAAAATATATCCAAAATTATCTAATGATTTTTCAAGTATTGCTTTTCTTGATAATTTAGAAACAAACATATCTGTATATTCTGATACTTTTTTTGCTAAATCCATACTTGTTGTCACTAAAATTGCTGACGCTAATTCATCATGTTCTGCCTGTGAAAGCAAATCTGCAGCAACATATCTTGGATTTGATGTTTCATCTGCTAACACAAGGATTTCACTTGGCCCTGCAACGCTGTCAATACTTACATAACCAAATACTGCCTTTTTAGCAAGAGCAACATAAATATTTCCAGGGCCTACAATTTTATCAACCTTAGGAATGCTTTCAGTTCCAAATGCCAAAGCAGCAATCGCCTGTGCTCCACCTACTTTATAAATTACATCTACACCTGCTTCATTTGCAGCTACGAGTGTTCCGGGATTAACTTTTCCATCTTTTCCCGGAGGTGTTACCATACATATTCTGTCAACACCGGCAACCTTTGCAGGAATAATGTTCATTAATACAGATGATGGATATGCTGCCTTTCCACCAGGTACATATACACCTACTTTTTCAAGTGCAGTAACTTTCTGACCTAAAATTGTTCCATCAGGCTTGCTGTCAAACCAACTGTATTGACGCTGTTTTTCATGATATTCCCTTATATTTTTAATTGCTTTTCTAATAACATCTACTAATTCAGAATTTTCAAGAGAATTATACGCTTCCTCAATTTCTTCCTTTGTTACCACGATATTATCTGCATTAATATCTGCCTTGTCAAATTTTGCTGTATATTCAAAAACAGCCTTGTCGCCATTTTCTTTAACATTATTAAGTATTTCATTTACACTGTCATTATAACTTCCGTAATTATTAGGACTTCTTTTAAGTAAATCAGTCAAAATATTTTTCTTAGAAGCTTCATCTAACTTTACAATACGCATAATTTCTTCTCCTTTTACCACATACTACTATACATCAAATTTACAATAATTTATATAGGAATTATTTAATATTAGCCCTCAAATCCTTTATGATTTTTCTAATTCTTTCATCTTCCATCTTCATGCTTACTTGGTTAACAACCATTCTTGCTGATAAAGGACAAACTTTTTCTAATACAGTAAGTCCATTTTCTTTTAATGTTGTACCTGTTTCTACAATATCAACTATTACTTCTGATAAACCAACAATAGGCGCAAGTTCTACTGAACCATTAAGTTTAATAATTTCAACTGTCTGATGTTTTTTATTATAGAAATAATCTTTTGCAATATTTGGATATTTTGAAGCAACTCTTATCATTCCATGATTTTTTAATAAATCTCTCGCAGATTCAGGACCACATACACACATGTTGCATTTTCCAAATCCTAAATCTAATACTTCGTACAATTTTCTCCCTTCTTCAAGAATTGTATCTGCTCCTACAATTCCTATATCAGCAGCTCCATATTCTACGTATGTAGGTACATCACTCGCCTTGCTTAAGAAGAATTTTAATTTTAATTCTTCATTTACAAAAATAAGCTTACGTGTTTTTTCGTCTTTCATTTCTTCACATTCAATACCTATATCTTCAAACATTTTCATTGCTGTTTTAGCTAATCTTCCCTTTGCAAGGGCAAATGTTAAATATCTCATTTTATTTAAACTCCTATAATTCCTTTACACCATCTTTAGATACATATGTTACATTTATAGCTCCGTCTTCTTTTTTGAATTCAACATATTCATCAATCGAAATATTTTCTTTCTTAGGAATAAGCTCTGTCTTAATACCTTTTTCCCTAAGACCTGTTGCAAGCTGCAATGCCGTCTTTCTAAGTTCTGTATCATATATTAACACTTCATATGCATAATCTGTATCACCTTCCATTTTCTGGCTGCTCATAGCCATAAGGAGCTGATCCATATATACTGCAAATCCTATAGCTGCGCTATCTTTCCCAAACTGACTTAATAGTTTATCATAGCGGCCACCTGCAACAATTGCATCTCCTGTTCCATATGTGTATGCCTTAAAAATAATTCCTGTATAATAATTAAAATTGCTAAGCATTCCTAAATCAAATGAAATATAATCAGCAACTCCATAATCAACTAAAATAGAATATACTTCCTCTAATTTCTCAATTGCCTTTAATGATTTTTCGTTCGTTGCAAGTTCTTTTGCTTTATCAAGTACATCTGAACTTCCAAATAAAGAAGGCAATTTAAGAAATGTATCTTTTACGTTTGAAGTGATATCTTTAGAATCAAGTAATTCTTCAACACCGAAGAAATTCTTATTTTCAATTCTAACTCTAAGTTCTTCCTCAACATCATCTTCAAATCCACATTCTTCTAAAAGTCCCTTATAGAAGTCAACCTGACCAATTTCAACAAGAAATTTATCAAAGCCTGCACTCTTTAATGAATTTACAACAAGGGCAACCATTTCTGCATCAGCTTCAACTGAATCATCCCCGATTAGTTCACAACCAAGTTGTGTTATTTCCTTTAATTTTCCCTGTAATTCTGAATTATTAATGTATGTATTTGCGTTATAACAAATCTTAATAGGTACATTGACATCCATATAATTCTTTGCTGCAATTCTTGCTATTGATGGAGTAAGGTCAGGTCTTAATACCAAAGTATTTCCTTCCCTATCAAAAAACTTATATAAATTCTTTGATGGTACTGAACCTCTTTCCTTATTAAAAATATCAAAGAATTCAAATGTTGGAGTCTGAACATTATGAAATCCATATAAATTAAATATATTATTAATTTTATTTTCTATAGTTAACTTTCTTGCACACTCTTTTCCGTATACGTCTCTTACACCCTCTGGTGTGTGTAATAATTCTTTACTCATTTTTATCTTTCCTTTACACTTTAGTCTGCTAACGTGCTACCACGGTAGCACAGCAAATATAATACAATATATTTTTTTTCGTGTCAATGCCTATTCTTCTCTAGATTCGAGGTCAATATTAATCGTTTCTAAATAATGAACCAGTATACCCGGCGCAGATTTTATTTTATATTTCTTATCTATTTCATCAAATCTGAAACTTTTTCTTCCTCCATTTATACTTCTTTCATAAAATTTTTCTATATCACAGAAAGGAATATAGTACATTTCATTTTTATGACTATAAAATAATATAATAAAAGATACTCCACCCTGTTTTTCAAAATCCTTCATGAATTTAACCTGATGTTCGTGTATGTTCATCATCGGAAATGTATCTGTTGCACATTCTTTGGCATCAAAGCACACTGGTATTCCCTGCACAGCACCTATATAATCTACTGTACTTTGCTGATCAAAATATGCTAATGTTATATGTCTTGTCTGTTGATCAATTCTTACCGGGGTAATTGGTGTTGGAATTTTTTGAATTAACGCCAATCCTTTTTCCCTATAACTTTCATTCGACATATTAATCATATCTTCTAAAGTAGAGCCTCTAAGCCCACGTGAATTCCATGTTCCCATTTTCTTTCCTTTATAAATTTAATCCAATCTCACTAAATACATTTTCAAATAATTGGGGAATTTTAGCTTCGAATGTTTTTTGTTTAAGTTTTTTTAATTCATCCGGCATTTCATCAAATTTAAGTTGCCAGGCGTGTAATAGTTGATATTTTACACCACATTTTTTTCTGAAAATTTCATTAATATCTGCTCTTCCATATTTGGTATCTCCTATTATAGGATGTCTAACGGATGCAAGATGCGCTCTTATCTGATGCGGTTTTCCCGTAATAAGTTTAACTTTCAAAATAGTATATTTGCCATTTGTTTTTAAACATTCATATTCTGTTTCTATATATGAACTTTCTTTCAATGGTTTATCGTATATTTTCACCTTGTTAGATTTAGAATCTTTTGTCAAATATCCTTTAATCTTTGTTTTTCCATTAATTTCTCCCGAAACGACTGTAATATAGTATTTGCCAAATGTTCTATCTTTTAACATATCCGACATCACCTGTAGTCCTAATAAACTTTTTCCTGCAATTAACAGACCGCTTGTATTTCTGTCTAGTCTGTTGCAAATGCCCGGCTTAAAAGTTTCTAATTCATTTTCACTAAGCTGTTTTGTATCTAGTAAATATTCGATTATATATTCATTCATTGAAATATCATTCTTCTTTGCTTTTTGGCTTAAAACGCCTGCCGGTTTATTTACTATAATTACATTTTCATCTTCGTAAACTACATCTAATGAAATTTTATGCGTTGCCTTGCCAGATGCTTCAATATTTTTTGAACTTCTAAACTTATCTATAGTTTCATCTGTCATAAATATTTTCACACAGTCTCCAACTGCAAGTTTGTCTTTTCCGTCAGATTTTTTATTGTTTAATGTAATATTCTTTTTTCTAAGCATCTTATACACAAAGCTGGCAGGTGCAGCGTTAAAATACTTAAAAAGTAACTTGTCAAAACGTTGCCCTGCCTCATTTTTATTTATAATTATTTCTCTCATTTTATCTCCTAATGCTGATAATCAGTCACGTTTTATGTTATAGCATTTTGATTAATATAAATTTTAACTATTATAAATTCTTTGCATTTTAATTTATCAATTATTCTTGTAACAATGTCAAATTTAAATATTTATTTTTTCAATTTATGCATTAAATTCAATAATTCGATTATAAAACGATGTGGAACAACTTTGGCTAAAACTCTATAAGCTCTCATTGTCCTTCCATAAACTGAAATTTCTTTACATCTTATACTATCGTCTATTGCCTTACTTACAACTGCTTTCTGGTCAGCCATAAACAATTTCTTAAATGCATAAACAGTTCCATATCTTTCTGCTTTATTAAAAAATGGAGTATTAACAGGTCCCGGACATACTGCAGTAACATATATTCCTAAATCTTTTAATTCTCCTCTTAAAGCTCTTGAAAAACTCAATACATATGATTTAGTAGCACAATAAACTGCAAATCCCGGCTGTGGATTAAATGCCCCTGCCGAAGCTATATTAATAATTCTTGAATTAACTGCCATAAACGGAATGCAATCATGCGTCAAAGAAGTTAAAGCTCTGCAGTTGACATCAATCATGCTTAAATTATCATTATATGAAATTCTGTCAAAATCTCCAACCATTCCAAATCCGGCACAATTTACAAGCATCTTTACCTCCGGCTGTATATTGTTTATTTCCTGTACAAGTGGAAACAATGCCTTTCTGGAATTAAAATCAGCAATAAAATTTCTTGTTTTTGTATGCATTTTCTTTTTTGTTTTTGCTAATTCCTCTTCATTTCTTCCGACAAGCCAATATTCGTCAATTGAATGTAATTTTTTGTCTAATTGTAATGCAAATTCTCTTCCCATTCCGGAAGATGCTCCTGTAATAATCACTATTCTCATACATTGCCTCCAATCTGCGCAATTTCCTGCGCTGTAAGTTCTCTATAATCGCCTAACATAAGTGTATCATCAAGTTTTAGTTTTCCCATTGATATACGTTTTAAATATATAACTTCCATACCTATGGCTTTAAACATTCTCTTAACCTGATGAAATTTACCCTCTGTTATTGTTAGCTCAATTTCTGAAATATCATCTGATTTTAAAATGCTTAATACCGCAGGCTTAGTTAATTTCTTTTCACCTATATCCAGTCCTTCTTTAAAAAGTTCAATATGCTCATTTTTCACTCTGCCATTAATCTTTGCATAATATGTTTTATCAATATGTTTTGTTGGTGAAGTAAGAATATGTGCTAGCTCACCATCATTCATGATAAGCAAAAGCCCTTCCGTATCCTTATCTAATCTACCAACAGGAAACAAACCTTTTGATATAGATGCGTCAAATAAATCCATTACTGTTCTATCTCTTGAATCTTTAACGGCAGTTACGACACCTGCCGGTTTATTAAGCATATAATATATATTTTTCTTATAAGCAATTGTTTTACCATTAACGGAAATTATATCCTTTGTTTCATCTATGTGCAGTTCCGGTTTTTTTATAATATCTCCGTTAACATCAACGCATCCTTTTCTGATATATTGTTTAACCTGACTGCGGCTGCCAATATTCATATCACACAAATATTTGTCTAGTCTCAATGCCCTACTCCCTTTTTAAATATATTTACTATTCTACCACTATTAAAGAAATCATGCTATTATGATTTTTTATTTTTATACAAAATGTAATGTTTTTATGTAATCTATGATTATGTATATATATATCTTTTATTAATTTTTAAGTCGTTTTTACGTATGCATCAAAGTTGAGGAATTTTGACTTCGACATTTTTTATAAATAAGCAAAAAACTGCTCCATATCGCTGACAGGAACAGTTTTTGCGTATAAATCAATATTTAATTTTTATTACATATAACAAAACTACTTATTTAATTTATAATAAATTTTCCTAACCTGTTCAATCTGTTCAGGTGTCATCTTTAATGTTGGAGAATTTATATTATCATCTGTATTAGAATTCTCTATAATGAGAACAGTACTTCCTTTCTCAGGTGTATGTGTATGGAACGTTCCTCTCTTTACATTATATATTTTAAGTGGTTCCATCTTTATACCGTCTATTTCTGATATGACATCACCATTTCCACCTGTAAATAAAGTACATTCGCCTGCTAAAAGCACAAAAACCTCATCCGTTTCATCATGCTTTTGCATTTTATCTAAATTCTTAACTTCTAATTCTTCGCAATAACGAAGTTCTGCAACCCTCCATGACTGATATGTAATTAAAGGTAAATATCCTTCACCATCATAAGAGCACACATCTATCCATTCTTTTTTCATCGCTTCTCCTTCTCTACTTTTATATTTAATATGTTAGGGCCCAAGGCCCCAACTTTGATGCATGCGGTTTGTTCCGTGTTACGCACTCACACAATCCTATCTAATCATATTTTACAAATTATAAAGGCAGATTTTAATATAATTAATCTACAACTGCAATAACTTCTACTTCACAAAGAACATTTTTAGGAAGCTGCTTTACTGCTACACAACTTCTTGCAGGTTTTCCTGTAAAATATTTTTCATAAATTCCATTAAAAGTTGTAAAATCTTCCATATTTGCTAAGAAACATGTTGTTTTAATTGTGTTTTCATAATCTACACCGGCTGCATTTAAAATTGCCCCTAAATTTTTCATTACCTGAGTAGTCTGTTCTTCAATTGTTGTCCCAACAATTTCACCTGTTGCAGGATTTAATGCAATTTGTCCTGATGTATATAAAATTCCATTTGCAATAACTGCCTGTGAATAAGGTCCTATTGCTGCAGGGGCCTTGTCTGTGATAATCTTCTTCATGTTAAATTCCTCCTATAACTAATATGTATAGCCTCTTTTTATCAAAGACTAATTGTCGAAAACTTTCACAAAATTAAGTTTGTTGATTTTGTTTCCTAATTATATTTCTCTCAATAAATGCTATCAAATCGCATCTAAAAAGTCAATTATGCAAGTGCTTTATTTCCTGTGTAAAGTTGATAATATTTACCCTTTTGTTCAATTAGTTCATCATGAGTTCCTCTTTCAATAATTCGTCCCTGTTCAAGAACCATTATACAATCAGAATTTTTAACAGTCGACAATCTATGAGCAATAACAAATGTTGTTCGACCTTTCATTAATTTATCCATACCTTCCTGCACTAATTTTTCAGTTCGTGTATCAATTGAACTTGTAGCTTCGTCCAAAATTAATACCGGTGGGTCTGCAATTGCTGCTCTTGCAATTGCCAATAACTGTCGCTGTCCCTGTGATAAATTTGCTCCATCTCCAGTTAACATTGTGTCATATCCATTAGGAAGACTCATAATAAAATTATGTGCATTTGCAAGTTTTGCAGCAGCCTCAATTTCTTCTTTTGTTGCATCTAATTTACCAAAAGATATATTTTCAGCTACAGTACCTGTAAATAAATGTGTATCCTGTAATACAATTCCTAAAGAATGTCTTAAATCATCTTTTTTGATTTTATTTATATTTATGCCATCATATCTGATTTTTCCATCCTGAATATCATAAAATCTATTAATAAGATTTGTAATAGTTGTTTTACCGGCACCAGTTGAACCTACAAAAGCAATCTTTTGACCCGGTGTTGCAAACAAATCGACATTATGAAGAACAATTTTGTCATCGTTGTATCCAAAGTCAACATCGTCAAATACAACATCTCCTGTTAACTGTTTGTATTCTAATGTTCCGTCTGCCTTGTGAATATGTTTCCATGCCCAGATTCCTGTCTTTTCTTTTGTTTCAACAAGTTTATCGCCTTCGTATTTTGCATTTACTAATGTTACATAACCATCATCTGTTTCAGGTGTTTCATCTAACAGCTTAAATATTCTGTCAGCACCCGCTAATGCCATAACAATTGCATTTACCTGCTGACTAATCTGATTTATAGGCATTGAAAAATTCTTATTAAATGTAAGGAAACTTACTAATCCACCCAATGTTAATGCATTACCTAAAAATGTAACTTTATTTATTGCTAAAAATCCACCTACAATCGCTGTCAATGCATAACTTACATTACCAAGCTGAGCATTTATAGGTCCTAATATATTTGCAAATTTATTTGCATTATTTGCACTGTTATATAGCTGATTATTTATTTCAACAAAATCGTTAATATTTATCTCTTCATGGTTGAATACTTTAACTACTTTCTGTCCTTCCATCATTTCTTCGATAAATCCATTAACTTTACCTATATCTTTTTGCTGCTTAATAAAATATTTACCACTAAGTCCTGCTGATTTTTTTGTTGCATATAGCATAATCGCAATCATAATTAAAGTTACAATTGTTAAAGGTATACTTAATGCAACCATGCTGGCAAATACCGTAACAATTGTTATACCACTATTTAAAAACTGTGGCATACTCTGACTAATCATCTGTCTTAATGTGTCAATATCATTTGTATACATAGACATAATGTCACCATGTGAGTGGGTGTCAAAGTATTTGATTGGAAGTTTTTCCATATGTTCAAACATCTGATTTCTTAAATTTCTTAAAGTACCCTGCGTAACATAAACCATTATTCTGTTGTATGCAAACGTAGATAATGCACCTATTCCATAAAATACAGCTACCTTTAACATTGCATACATAAGTGGTGTATAATCAGGGGTTCCTCCGGCATTTAAAGTTTTAACCATTGGTATTATATAAATATCTATAAGATTTTTTGTAAACCATGTTCCCTGAACATTTGCTACTACACTAAGTACTATACAAATTGCAACAACTATAAGAGCTGCTCCATAAGATTTGAACAGCATACCAAATAATCGCTTCATAATAATTCCCGGATTATCAACCTTTGGCTTTGGTCCACGTCCTCTGCTTCCAGGTCCTCCTTTAAATTCTTTTACTTTTTCAGCCATTACTGTTCACCTCCGTTCTCATCAAAATCTCCGCTTCCTTCAGTCTGAGATTCATATACATCTTTATAAATTTCATTATTTTTAAGTAATTCTTCATGAGTTCCAAATCCATTAATTTCACCGTTTTCCATAACGATTATTTTATCTGCACTTTCAATACTTGAAATACGTTGTGCAATAATAAATTTTGTAGTATTTGGTATTTCCTGTGCAAATGCCTTTCTGATTTTTGCATCAGTTGCTGTATCAACAGCACTTGTTGAGTCATCTAATATAAGAATTTTAGGTTTCTTTAGCAACGCTCTTGCTATACAAATTCTTTGTTTCTGACCACCTGATACATTTGTACCACCCTGTTCAATATATGTATTGTATTTTTCAGGAAACTTTTCAATAAATTCATCTGCGCAGGCAAGTTTACAAGCTGCTATACACTCTTGTTCAGTTGCATTTTCATCTCCCCAGCGAAGATTGTCTAAAATAGTTCCGCTAAACAATACATTTTTCTGCAAAACTACAGAAACCTCGTTTCGCAATGTATCTAAATCGTATTCTCTTACGTCTTTTCCACCAACTAAAACTTTTCCTTTGTTAACATCATATAAACGACATATAAGGTTAACAAGACTTGTTTTAGCACTACCTGTTCCACCGATAATACCTATTGTTTCTCCAGATTTAATATCTAAATTAATGTCTTTTAAAACATAGTTCTTACCATTTTCTTTGTATTTAAAATTAACATTGTCAAATTTTACACTTCCATCTTTTATTTCAAATATAGGATTTTGAGGGTTTGTAATGCTGCTCTTTTCGTCTAATACTTCTACAATACGTTTTGCACTTGCAGCACTCATTGTTACCATAACAAATACCATCGAAAGCATCATTAAACTCATAAGAATATTCATACAGTATGCAAGCAAACTTGTTAGTTCTCCTGTATCGAGCGTAGGATTTGCATTCACAATCATGTGTGCACCTACCCAGCTTATTAAAAGAATACATGTATACACTGTTATCTGCATTACAGGTGAATTATAAGAAATAATTGTTTCTGCTTTTACAAACATGTTATATACATTATTACTTGCCTTATGAAACTTATCTGTTTCATATTCTTCTCTTACATAAGCTTTAACTACACGAATTGCTGATACATTTTCCTGCACGCTTTCGTTTAAATCATCATATTTTCTAAAAACCTGTTTAAAATATTTATTTGCATTTAACATAATAAATACTAAAATAATTCCTAAAATTATAACTGCAATTAAATATATTGTTGCAATTCTTGGGCTTATGTAAAATGCCATTGCCATAGCACATATCATACTAAATGGTGCTCTAATACACATTCTAAGAATCATCTGATATGCATTCTGTACATTAGTAACATCCGTTGTCATTCTTGTTACAAGTCCTGATGTACTAAATTTGTCAATATTTGCAAATGAAAATGTCTGAATATTTCTAAACATTGCTTCACGCAAATTTTTAGCAAATCCTGTGGATGCCTTAGCACCTGTAATTCCTCCACCCATTCCTGCAATTAGACCTAATAATGCAAATACAAACATTATTACGCCCATCATTACAATATAATAAGTGTCACCTTTTCCATTATTTCCATTAATTCCATTATTAATAATTAAGCCCATAATAAATGGAATTAATGTTTCAAAAATTACTTCTCCAATCATAAAAATAGGAGTCAATATTGAAGCCGCTTTGTATTCTTTGACTTCCTTTAATAATCTTTTAATCATCTTCTCCTCCTTACTCTTTTAAATTATCAATAGCTTTGTTTAACAGTCTGTAAAATATTTCTTTTTCCTCTTCTGTAAAAGAAGCAACTACCCTGTTTTCCATAATAGTTCTGCCCCGTTCCATTTCACAGCTTATTTCTTCTGCCTTACTAGTCAGAAAGATATTCCTACATCTCCTGTTGTCTTCATCCACAACAACAGTAACCAGTCCTTTTTCCTGCATTCTTTTGAGCAAACCTATAGTTGTAGAATGCTGAATATCAAGTTCCTTGGAAATGTCTTTTTGAGTTATTTTTGTATTGGGATTATCTTCAAGAAAACGTAAAACACGCATTTGTGAAAAAGTTAGTCCAACTCTTTCAAGTTCCTGATCAAAGTTTTGCTTGAATACTTTATCAAGCTTTTTAATTAACACTCCATAATGTTCCAAATTTTCACCTCATACTAAAAAATCTTACAACATGTAGCACGCTACATATTGTAAGATTTTTTCATCTTTAAGTCAATAATTTATTTTAACAAAATTGTGAAGAAAGTATGAAATCTATTTGTTCATGTGTTTCTTCTTCGCTATTAGAGTTGTCTATAAACTCATCTGAAACACGATTAAATTCTTCTTCGGACATTTGATTCATAATAACGTTTCTTGTCTTTTCTTCACTATATCCTCTGCTATCCATCAATCTCTTAATTCTTTTTTCTAAATCACAATAAACATACCATATTTCATCGCACATTTTATCAATACCACTTCCAATTAAGATAGCTGACTCAACAATAACAAGTTGATTTGAACTATTATTGATTCTGTCAGTTATTTCCTTAATTGTTCCCGGATGAGTAATATTGTTTAATGTCTCTAATTTTTTTGCATCATTAAATACAATTTCCGCGAGTTTTTTTCTGTCTATATTATCATCTTTATCTAGGCTCTCGGGAAATTCTCGTATCACCTTATTGTATACTTCATTTCCCTTTTCCATGATTTCTTTAGCCACCTTATCAGCTTCGATTATATAAGCATTGTATTTTTCTTTTAAATATGTGAGGACTGTAGACTTTCCACAGCCCACACCACCTACTATTCCTATTATCATTTTTTTGTTTCCTTATTAGATGTATATTAAATACATTTTTTATTGTTATTTATAATTTTGTATTATGAAGTAATCTTTAATGAGCTTCATTCCAGTTGTTCCCAACTTCAACCTCAACTTCTAACGCCACACGCAAATCAGCCGCATTCTTCATATTATCAACTAAAATTTGTTTTACCTGTTCCACTTCATCTTTGTAAGCTTCAACCAACAATTCATCATGAACCTGCAATACTATCTTTGATTTTAAATTTTGTTCTTTTAAAGCTTTGTCCACGTTAATCATTGCGATTTTCATAATATCTGCAGCTGTTCCCTGAATCGGTGCATTCATGGCAACTCTTTCCCCAAACGATTTTTGCATAAAATTGCCACTTTTCAATTCCGGTATCGGACGTCTTCTTCCAAATAAAGTAACTGAATAGCCTTTTTCTTTTGCACTTTCGACAGCATCATCCAAATATTTTTTTACGCCCGGATAACTTACAAAATAGTCCTTGATATATTTATCAGCCTCTTTTCTACTGATTGATAAATCCTGGCTTAATCCAAATGAACTGATTCCATAAACAATTCCAAAATTTACTGCTTTAGCATTGCTTCTCTGTTCTTTAGTAACTTCATCTAAAGGTACATTAAATACCAAAGATGCTGTGCTTTGATGTATATCCTTTGCTTCTTTATAAGCATTTATCAGATTCTCATCATCTGACATATGAGCTAAAATTCTAAGTTCAATCTGAGAATAATCTGCATCTACAAACACACATCCTTCTTTTGGAACAAATACTTTTCTAACTTCTCTACCAAGTGCAGTTCTAACAGGAATGTTCTGAAGATTTGGATCAGTACTGCTGATTCTTCCTGTCGCAGTAATTGTCTGATTAAATTTGCCATGAATTCTACCATCTTCTTCTATAAACCCGGCAAGTCCATCTGCATAAGTTGATTTTAATTTTGTAACCTGTCTGTAAGATAATATTTTTTCAACAAACGGATAATCCGGCTTTAATTTTTCTAAAACATCCGCAGATGTCGAATAACCTGTTTTTGTCTTTTTGCCACCCGGAAGACCCATTTCGTTAAATAAAATTTCACCAAGCTGTTTAGGTGAATTTATTTTAAATTCATGTCCGGCCTCTTTATAAATTTCTTCTTCAAGCGTTTTAATACTTTCAGCTAGCTTATCACCATATTCTTTTAATGAATCAGCCTCAACCTTAATACCTGTTTTTTCCATATCATACAATGCATACGTCAAAGGAAGCTCAATCTTTTCATATAAATCTATCATTCCTTCGTTTTCTAATTTTTCTTTTAAAGGTTCAATAGATTTATACAATACATAAGAATTATATGAAGCATATTTAGAAATATTATCTATGTTTTCTAAAACACTTTTATCCTTTTTATAATTTGCGAAAATTTCATCATATGCAGGCACTTCAAACTCTAAATAGTCTCTTGCTATATCATCATATTCGTAAGTAGATTTCAAGGGATTAAGTAAATATGCTGCAATTCCTGCATCAAATAATTTATTTTCAGTCTCCGTTTCTACAAATCTAAGATTACTTTTTATATCATTCACACTAACTTCTACAGCATTACTTACAATATAATTTAATTTTTCTTTTAAATATTCACCTGTTATAAACCCACTTACAGGAATATAGTATGTTTCATCATCACTTATAGTTATAGAAATTCCTCTGATTTCATCATTATTTAAATCGATAAACAATCCAACTTTCTTTAATTTTTGAATTTCTGACAATAGATTTTCAACTTCACCAAAATCCTCCATTATCTTAAAGTTTTCTTCAAAAGTATTTTCTGTGCTTATTGAATCAAATTTAGAAATCATGCTTTTAAATTCAAATTTCTTTACCATTGCAAGTGCTTCTTTATTAAACATATCTTCTAAAACACAATCAGATATTTTCACTTCAACAGGTACGCTTGTATTTATAGTAGCAAGTGTTTTGCTCATTTGGGCCATATCAAAATGTTCTTTTAAAGCTTCTCTGTTTCTTTTATTTTTTATATCATCTGCATGTTCAAATGCATTTTCAATAGAACCATATTCACTTATAATTGTAGTTGCACCTTTTTCTCCAATCCCCGGAACTCCTGGAATATTATCAGAAGAATCTCCCATAAGTGCCTTCACATCAATAAATTCCTTAGGTGTCACGCTGTATTTTTCTAATACCTGTGTAACATTATAATCTTCAATTTCTGTTTTTCCTTTTTTTGTTTTAGGGATTCTGATTTTAACATGTTCTGTTGCTAACTGAAGTAAATCTCTATCTCCTGAAATAACAGACACCTCAAGTCCCTGCTCTTCACCTGCTTTAGATAGTGTTCCAAGTATATCATCAGCTTCAAATCCAGCAAGTTCAGTTGTTTTAATATTCAAAGCCTTAAGCATTTCTTTCATCAAAGGTACCTGCTGTTTTAATTCAGGAAGCATTGGCTTTCTTGTACCCTTGTATTCTTTGTACATTTCATGCCTAAATGTAGGTTGATGTACATCAAATGCAACGCATAAATATTTTGGATTTTCCTCATCAATAATTTTAAACAAAATATTTAAAAAACCAAAAATAGCATTTGTATGTGTTCCTTCAGAATTTGTAAAATCAGGGACACCATAAAATGCTCTGTTTAAAATACTATGTCCATCTATTAATACTAATTTATCTCTCACTTGATTTCTCCATTTCCATCTGTTTATTTATATATATCCAATAAGAACGCCAATTAAAAATCCAATTATACATATAACTATAATGCCACATACAACAATTGATATTTTAGTTGCCCACTTTTGTTTTTTTTGTTTTGTAAACCATTCATCATAAAAACTGAATATATCTTCTAATTCCTGGTCATACCCAACATCCTCTCCACTATTGTCAGGTGCCGGTACATCACCTAAACCTCTATTAATTAAATAATATAATTCTAAATCTTCCCTACATTTTTTACAGGTTCTTGCATGTTCAATAAATTCTTCAAGTTCATCTGTATATTCAATTTTATCAAAAATAAAATCATGAATTAAATTTTGAAATTCTCTGCATTCCATACATTTATTCATAACAAGTAATTTACTTATTATTCTCCTTTTTACACAAAAATTCAACCTCTTTGCAATAACATTATAATACATCATTTACTATTACACGTCAAAGCAAAAAAGTAATTGACTTTTTTATATATCAATGTTACAATCTATTTCGTTGTATGCGGATGTGTCGGAATGGCAGACGAAGCAGACTCAAAATCTGCCGGGGTTTCCCCGTGCGGGTTCAAGTCCCGCCATCCGCATTATATAAAAGGCACAAGATATATCTTGTGCCTTTTTGTTATGCACAATGAGTCAAATACTATCAGCCTTTTGCTTGCAAAAAAGGCTGATAGTATTTGACGAATGTATAATCACTGAGAAGTAGCGTAGCGGATTCGAAGTGTTATTTATGGCAAAGCCATGTGCATAAATAAAATTGCCAGCTTTATATTTTTTTAAGCTGGCAATTTATATTTACATTATTTAATTTCAACTAATGAATACGAATCTCCAGATACATTTGCTCTAAAACATGCCCCTGTGTCGCATGAAATTGCGTATGTATCTTCTTTTGTTATTGAACCTGAATCAGATTCTATTGAAAACGAAACAATATAATAGTTCTTTTTTTCTACTTTGGCAATGCTCTTATACGTAAAGTATGCTACATCACCATTTTTATACTCACCATATTCATTTTCCATTGTTTTATTTTTTACAAGAATTGTTGTAAGCATGCTTACTGCCTGATCATATGAATATTCATATACTTCTTCGTAATCATAAACTCTTGTTACAACTTTACTGTATATTCCTTCAGAATTCATTGCAATAAATGAAAATACCGTATTTCCTTTTGGCATCTTAATTTCTTTTGTATATTCTGTTGATTTAGAATCAGGAATACTTCCATCTTTAGTATAATATATTTTGCAATCTGCATCGGCAGTTACCGTTATTTTCTTCTGAGTATCATAAACTCCGCTGTCAATGCTTACCACCGGCATATTTACTGTAGGAAACTCTAATCTATATCTGGCAGTCAATTCTTTACTACTCTTTCCATTTGAATCAATAGAAATAGCTTTAATAGTATAAGTACCCTGTTTTTCAAATTTAATTGGCGTGGAATACTTTATACTATCTTCTGATGGTTCTGAACTATCGAGAGTATAATATATATCCAAATTATTAGATACATGTAATGATATTTCTATCGGTTTGCTATATGTTCCTGTTTCCACACTTGGATTTGGAATTGTTCCATCAAAATTAGACAATTTTTCTTTAATGGAATAATCTTCAACCGAATCAATTAATTTATCAATTTTATCACTCATATCATTATTTTGATACAAAATAATCAACGCTTCATAATATGATATTTCTTTTGGGTTTAATGAAATAAGTTTCTCAAGAACACTAATTTCTTCATCGGCATATTCACCCATATATTCATAGCAATGCCATAATTTTTCATATACGGACACTCTTTCTGAATTATTTATTGCGTGATTAGATGCACTATTATATTGAGTCGCTGCAGCTGCATAGTTTTTAGCATCGTAATAATCGTTTCCTGCTTTATAATACTTATTAAACTTTTCTTCATTTTTTGATCTTGTAAACAGCACAACAGAAACAACTATTACAGCTGCAAATAATATTCCTAATATTGTTAATATAATTATATTCTTTTTACTTTTCTTTTTAGGCTTTTTATTTACACTTTGATAAGATGGTTCATCGTTCTTAATTCTCGATTTCTGATTGTCAAATCTACTTATCTGAGGCTCTTTTTTCTTTTCATTTTCTTCAAAAGTATTCTCTTCAAAATCAATCGGTTTTCTATTAATCGTGGTTTCCATTACATCTTTTTTATGTAAATCAATATTGGTCTTTGTGGTATTTAAATCTGAACTAATCCCGCTTACTATTCTGGTTGCAGAGAGATCATCATTATTCAAATCAATATTATTGACGGTCTCATTGTCACCATTTGAATATAACGGTGCTCCACAAACAACACAAAAAGATTGATCACTTTCGCATTTTGCTCCACATTTTGGACAATTCATAATTACATCTCCTTCTTAATTATGGATTTTACTTGAATATATCATAATTACCATTTCTTTGTAAACATATACTCTATTCATCTCTCTGTGAATATACACATCCACAGTAATTTTGTCGATATAAATCATACTCTTTCGACAACTCTATCGATCTTTTATAACCCTCTTTCTTCTTAAAGTCTGAAAACAAATATGGAATTTTATATTCTATCGACAGTTTTTCTCCAATAGAATTTAATTTTTCTGAGTTTTTTAATGGGCTAATGGATAAAGTTGTTGTAAAGAAATCAAAGTTCTTTTCTGATGCATACTTTGCAGCCTTTCTTAGGCGAAGTTCATAACATCTAAAGCATCTTTCTCCTCCCTCTTTACATTCTTCATATCCTTTTGCAATATCATAAAATTCTCCATCGTCATATTCCATAATCTCCAAATCTACTTCATTAACCAATGGCATTTCTTTAATAAGTCTCTCTAATTCTGAGGCTCTATAATCATATTCCTTCTTTGTTGATATATTAGGATTATAAAACAAGACTGTAATCAAAAAATAATTTGATAAATATTCAAGAACATAACTGCTACATGGTGCACAACATGCATGAAGTAACAATTTAGGTTTTTCATTATTTTTTACAATTCCATTAATTGTTTTTTCTAATTCCTTTTGATAATTTATTTTATTCATTTACATATAAAGAGGCCTCTGCGGATGCAAATGCCTCTACTTCCTTATAAATATTTTTTATTTCCCCATAAATTTTGTCTTTTCAACTCAAGATACTCATTATATCCTTTTTCAAGTATCTGCTTTTCATTAGGAAATTTCAGCAAATGATAAGCTTCTATAAACTTATAGTATCCTGAATCAAGGAAATATTCTTCTCTTTGTGGCCTGCTGTAGTAACTATCCGCCATCATTAAATACCAATGAACTTCTTTATGAACTGTATCGCCTGGTATGTTAAAATTATATTCGCTTTTTCCGATATACTTAACAATATGTGCATTAACTCCTGTTTCTTCACACACTTCACGCAATGCAGTCTGTTTATACTCTTCTCCCTGTTCAACCGTACCTTTTGGCAAAACCCATCCTTCATATCGATTCTTATAATTCTTATATAAAGTTAATATTTTGCCACGAAATATTACAACACCACCACAACTTACTGCTTTCTGCATAACAATCCTCCTGTAAGTCAATATGTTTATGGTGTTCATATGCTTGAGAGTTGCCTAAACGCATCTAACGTATGTAAAGATTATATACAAAATTATCATCAATACATATCAAACATTCATACTTTAGTATACAAAATCTTATCTGGTATTTCAATAAAACATTGTTATTAAATTATTATTCAACAAAATTATATGATCTTGGAACGGGTCACAAGAGCTTTCACCCACTTATGAGCAGGTTCATGTAGGATTAAACCTTTTGACTCTGGCATCATTTATTATAATGACACACATTACTCAAAATAATCATCGAATATTGCTTTTACACATTTTACTGCTGAATCGCTTCCTTCAGGCATGTCTTCAATTACAACTGCAATGGCAATTTTTTTACCATCTTTTTCTCCGTATCCGACAAACCACGAATTTACATTATTATTCTTATCTATTTCAGCAGTTCCTGTTTTACCATACGCTGTATATTTTGAATATGCCATGATTTTACCAGTTCCATATTCAACAACGGCTCTCATATATTTCTGGAGCTGCTTTGCTTCTTTTTTAGTCATTAAGCTGGCATATTCTTCATTCTCTGTCTTTGTAACTACAGATTTATCACTTGATTCTATTTTATCAACAAGATATGGCTTCATCAATTTTCCATTATTAGCTATTGATGAAGCTATCATGGCCATATGAATTGGTGTAACTAATGTAGTTCCCTGACCTATACTTGTCTGCATTATGTCAAATGTAGTTGATTCATTTGACAAATTAAATTCACTCTTGTTATATTCAATTTCAACAGGTAATTTTTCATTAAATAACAATCCTTTTGCTGTGCTTGCAAACTTTGTCATATCAAGTTCAGTTCCAATAGTTGAAAAAGCACTGTTACATGAATATGCAAATGCGTCAATCAATTCTTCACTATAATGTGCATGTCCATCAAAGCATTTGATAGATACATTATTTATAGTTGTACTACCCTTACAATTAAAATGAAAATCATTATAATTTTTATTTTCACGCATATATTCTAATGTTGTAACAATTTTAAATATTGAACCCGGTGTATATTTTCCCTGAGTAGCCCTATTAACAAGTCTGCTATCGCTTGTATCTTTTGCCAGTTTATCCCAAATATCATCAATTGTATTCGGATTATAATTTGGCTTCGAAGTCATAGCTTTGATTGCTCCACTCTCTGGATCAATGATAACTACAGCTCCCTTATTTTTACCCAAACTATCAGTAGCACTTTTTTGCAAAGAAACATCTAATGTTGTATATACATCATTTCCTTTTTCTTTTACATTCATAAAATCGTCGACTATTTTTTGAATAGGACTGACATTTGTACTTAAAAGCTCGTAATTGTAAACTTTCTCTAAACCTGATTTTCCATGATTTTTTATTCCGATTACATGAGAAAATAATTCATCATATGGATATTCTCTGGTTTCATTACCTGCATCATCAGTTTTAGTATATGCAAGTTTATCTCCATCAGCGCTAAATATAGTTCCTCTTACTACAGTTTCAGCATATCCATCAATTCTTTTATTATAATCGTTATTTACAACATCATGACTCTCTACAACAAGAAAATACACATAATATCCTATCATTACAAAGAAAATAAGTGCAAAAATTATCGTTGTAGTCATAATTTCACTATTTAATTTTTTTCTTTTTTTTCTTTCCGACTTTTCCAATTTCGCCTGTTCTTTCAAGCTGTCGTATTCTCTCTGTCTGTCTCTGTTCATTGACTAATCCTTCCGTTGGAATTCTTCGCGTTACGTTTCTTTTTACTTTAGTTCCCACAATTGCTAAACCTTGCATAATTGCAAACACAAATAATGTACTTAGTATTGAACTACCACCACTACTTACTAAAGGTAAAGTTACACCTGTTGATGGAATCATTTTAAGTGCACCACCTATTGTAAGAAATACCTGTACTGCATAGCCTACACCAAGACCTACACACACAAGTTTATTAAACATATTTGCCTGTTCCATCGCAATTTTCAAAAAGGCAATAAAACAACTAAAACAAACTAAAATTAAAAGCATTGCAAATAGACCGCCAAATTCTTCTGCTATAGCAGAAAAGATGAAGTCCTCAGTAACTACAGGAATATATTTAGGCGAGCCCTCATACAATCCAGTTCCCATAAATCCACCACTTCCAATAGCAAATAATGACTGTGCAACCTGATAGCCTGCATTATCTATAACTGACCATGGATCTCTCCATGCAATAAATCTCTCCTGCACATGTGAAAAAAGATGATACGCTATTACCGAAGCACCTGATAGCCCTCCGGCTCCTAAAAACAAATATATAATATTTCTTGTTGAAACAAATAGCATAAATAAATAAATCATAAAAAAGATTAAAGCACTTCCTAAATCTGTTGAAGCTACTAAAATCAAAACATATATAGCTGCTAAAACTGCAGAAATACACACGTCTTTAAATTTATTATGTTCAGCCAAATAACCTGCAAGAAAAAATACAAAGATAATTTTAACAAATTCTGATGGTTGGAATTTAAAATTTCCAATTTCAATTGCAAGTTTTGCTCCATAATCTTCATCTCCAAGGAACAAAACTGCTATAAGAGCTGCTATTCCAACGAAACAATATACCCATGTCAGATATTTCCATAATTGGAATTTACTCATCAAAAATGGAACAATAAGAGATGCCATTGTCACAACGGCAACAATAATGAACTGTCTGACACTTGTTTCAAAATTAAGTCGTGCAAGCATGATAAATCCAATAGATAAAAGCATACACATATTGCTTAATACCGCTCTGCTTATATTAGAATAAATTATTGGAAAAATACCTAATACTATTACTAAATAGCATAACTGTGCTCCCGCTAATATAACTGTAAAATTAGAGGGATTTTTCAAATATACAACGGATATTCCCAAAACATAAACAATAAATATTATTGCATTCTGTCTGTGAAATATTCTTGCTGTCTTTCTTTCTTTTCTTGTTTTTAATGCACTAAAACATTCCCATGTATATACCGCCATTAGTAACACAAAAATATATTTAGCTGCAGTAACGTACAAAGTTTCCATATCTTATCTCCGGTTATAACACTCCTCTGTTAAAATGTCCTCTTGTTATTTCACTATTATTTTCAAATAACAAATCATATTCTTTATTATCTATATGTTCAATCATATTTTTAATTTGTTTTTTTGATTCGAATGTAAAAGAATATCTTATACTGTTTAACTTTAGTTTATCAATTTTATTATTATAATCAATCAATGAAAGCGGCTTACAATTATATATAAGATTATAGCAATAATCGCAAACGCATTTCACCTTAAAATATTCACTCTTTCTATCTTTTAAACTGTAAATCTCTTTTGACTTTTGACACATATCACAACTTTTAGCAATGCAATTTACAGTTGTCATTACAGGCATATAACCATATATAATCATTTCCTGACCGCTACATCCCATATCAAACATTTCTTTATAATTCAATTCTACAGGAACAGTATATGTTATATCATCTGTTTTACGGATAAATTGTTGTGAAAAACTATTCATAACGTATACATTATAATCAAAAATATAATTTTTTACCATATCTATATTTTTAAGCCAGAAATATTCCTCCATATTTCTAATTAATGCACCATCAAATTTATTTAACATTCCTATATATTCTTTTGAAAAATAAGCCTTGTCTTTTTCCCTGAATATATATGGCATTGCTATATATATCTGTTTAGTTTTGTTGTTTACTACTTCTTCAATTTCCTGTCTTTTAAATTCTGATGCTTCTATATATATTCTTGATATTCTATTCCATTTTTCAATAGTTTTATACTGTTCAAAATTAGAAACCAACGCTGTCTCTAGTTTTTTATCATTACATATTATTGTATTTTTCTCTACATTTTCATATGGTAAAGCATTATTTCTTTTATATCTGTCAATAATGCTTTTTGTCATTTCATCAATCAGTTTTCTCTTTAATTGATTTATTTTACCAATGGTTACAAATAAATTGTCATCGATATAAGTTTCTATTTTTTCAACTTTAAATGGTGTATTTCCAAGCTTTGCCATTTTTTCATTTACCATATCAGAAGTTGTAGGTAGTTTTTTTGCTTCATCAGGCAAATCTTCATATACGGTAACAACATTTTCACCACATATTCCAACAGCTTCCATTGGAGAATCTTTTTTTATTGTAACAAATATATCTATATTTTTTCTTAAGTTAGTATTAATATATTTGTTCTGAATTCCCTTTATTAAACCTTCATTAGCTGCTCTAAAATCAGGTTTAGAAAATGTAATCATTTCTTTACCGTTATATGTTTTATAATAACTCTCACTAAATCCTTTTCTATTAAAAAGGTCATTCAATTTCTTTATATCATTATTATCTACTTTATATTTTTTTCGACCAAACTGTAAATATAAGTTAATATACTTTCTATAAATACTTACAACTCCTGCCGTGTATTCAGGTTTCTTCATTCTTCCTTCGATTTTAAGAGAATAAACACCTGATTCAATAATATCCGGCAATATTTTCAATGTGCAAATATCCTTAGGACTTAATACATACTTTGAATCTCCCGGATTAAGCACTTTACCATTCTTTACAACATCATATTCCATTCTACATGGCTGGGCACATCTCCCCCTGTTTCCACTTCTACCGCCAATGTAACTACTTAAAAGGCACTGGCCTGAATAACAATAACATAAAGCACCATGTACAAAACTTTCGATTTCTATATCACAATTTTCCTTAATTTTTTTAATTTCCGGAATTGATAGTTCTCTTGGAGTAACAATTCTTATTACCCCTTTATTTTTCAACTCTTTTACAGTGAGTTCACCTAATATTGTCATCTGTGTACTGGCATGAACATGTAACTGCGGGAAATATTTTCTTACAAATTCCAAAACTCCATAATCCTGAACTATAACTGCATCTAAGCCATGAACATATAATGGTTCAAGATAATCATAAAGTTCCTTTTTTATTTCATTCTCCTTAAGCAGTGTATTTATTGTCAAATATATCTTTCTGCCATGCAAATGAGCGTAATCGATTACGGACTTTAATTGTTCAATAGTTAGATTGTCCGCATTTGCCCTTGCTCCAAATTTTTCACCACCGGTATAAACTGCATCTGCCCCTGCATTAAGTGCCGCAATAACAGTTTCATATGAACCACCTGGTGCTAAAAGTTCTACTTTCATTATTCCTCCGGTCGTTAACTGCTTTAAACTTAAAAAAGACCGGCTACAGGTCTTTTTTATTGTTTCCCAGTCACAATAACTTATTAAGCTTATATTATATGTGCTTTTGTTATTTCTTATTTTTTAATTCTGTCTGCAATTTTACTATTTCTTTCTGAAGTTCGATATTCTTATCTTTTGCTTCCTGAAGCTGTGCCTCTAACGATTCAATCTTCATATCTGCTGTAATTAAATCATGTTTTAAATCATAATTTTCTTTATCTTTTTCTTCTATCTCTACCTGAAGAAAATCAGCCTGCTTCTTTGCCTTAAAATAGTCATCTGCAATGTTAATTTCTAATAAAGTCTTCTGTGTATCAATTTTCTGTCTACGATAGGCATCATCCTGCTTAAATTCTAATATTTTACTACTAATATATGTAGCAAGTTTCTGTAAATAAGCTTCGCTTTCAAATCCGCCTATAGTATATATCTTTCCATCTATTATCACGTCAATTACATTCTTCGCTGACATATGTACTCTCCTCATTGTATTCAAGTATAAACTACGTTAATTTTATCACAATTTTTTACAAATACAACCATTTATTGTTTTATCCCTAAATGCTCATAAGCGATAGGTGTTGCAATTCTTCCTCTAGGAGTACGTTGTATAAGACCATTCTGAATTAAATATGGTTCATATACATCCTCTAAAGTTCCTGAATCCTCACCAATTGAGGCCGCCAAAGTATCAAGTCCTACAGGTCCTCCTGCAAATTTATAAATAATTGTTTCAAGTATTGTTCTATCCCCTTTATCTAATCCAATCTTATCTACATCCAAAAGATTCAGTGCATAATCTGCAACCTCTTTTGTAATATGTCCGTTATATTTAATTTGTGCAAAATCTCTCACTCTTTTTAAAAGTCTGTTAGCAAGTCTAGGGGTTCCTCTTGAACGTCTTGCCATTTCAACTGCACCATCCTCATCAATTTCCACATTTAATACTTTAGCTGAACGTGTAATGATTGTCTTTAATTCATCAACTGTATAAAACTCAAGCCTGTTAATTACACCAAATCTATCTCTAAGTGGTGCAGTAAGTAAACCTGCTCTGGTAGTTGCACCAACTAAAGTAAATCTAGGCAAATCAAGTCTTATTGAACGTGCTGTTGTACCTTTTCCTATCATTATGTCTATTGCAAAGTCTTCCATTGCAGGATAAAGTACTTCCTCTACCTGTCTATTCAATCTGTGAATTTCATCTATAAAAAGCACATCACCTTCGCCTAAGTTATTTAATATTGCTGCCATTTCGCCGGGCTTTTCAATGGCAGGTCCAGATGTAACTTTAAGATTTACTCCCATCTCGTTAGCAATTATCGATGCCAATGTTGTCTTTCCTAAACCGGGTGGTCCGTAAAACAAAATATGGTCTAAAGATTCACCTCTTGCTTTCGCAGCTTCTATATAAACTTTTAAATTAGTTTTAATTTTTTCCTGACCTATATATTCATCTAATCCCTGAGGCCTTAGCGTCTTTTCTATAGCAATATCTTCATATTCAGGTTCAGTAGTAATTATTCTTCTGGACATTACTCTACTCCTTTTTCACATAATTCTACATTGATTAGTAAATCTTTTTTAATGCCATTTTAATTACGTTTTCTACGTCTAGTTCTTCTATATTATCAATACTCTTAACTGCCCTATAAGCATCTGCCTGTGAATAGCCAAGTGCTACAAGTGCCATAACTGCTTCTGACATAGAATTATTATCATTAACTTGAAAGTTTGCATCTAATTTAGGCTCAAGTACATCTTCTAAATTTAATTTATCCTTTAGCTCAATAATAACTTTTTGTGCTGTCTTTGCACCAATTCCAGGAGCCTTTGAAATAGCTTTTGCATCTTCTGAAATAACGGCAACCCTCAAGTCATCCGTAGTAATTGTAGATAAGACGGCAAGTCCTCCTTTTGGTCCTATTCCATTTACGGTAATAAGCAATTTAAATACTTCTAAATCGTCTCTTGTAAGGAAACCAAACAATTGCATTGCATCTTCTCTTACATTCAAATATGTAAACACTCTTACTGTTTCATCCACATTCAATGTATCTATCTGAGATGCCGGCATAAAAACGTTATACCCAACACCATTATTATTCACAACAATCTTATCTACATCAATATATTCAATAATTCCTTCAACAAATCCTATCACTGTATATCTCCTTTATTATTGTAAAATTTATCTATTCTATCAAGGACCAATCTGCTTACTATACCTATTATTGCACCTGTAACAGCACCAGTTAAAATTAAAATAGGTAAATATCCAAAAATATAATAATTATCAACTACAAATGATGCGACAACAATCTGTCCTATGTTATGAAAAATTCCGCCAAACATACTTACTATCATAATTGAAAATTTATTAGTTTTCTTCATTATCACCATAACTATCATGCTTAAAGTTGCACCTGCTAATGCGAAAAAAATGCTAAACAAATTTCCAAACATAAATCCTACTATTAATATTCTGACAAAATTACATACGGCCGCTTCTTTTGTTCCTTCCAAATAAAGTACTATTATAATAGCTAAATTAGCAAGTCCTATTTTCATTCCCGGGATGCCTAAAACAGGAATGCATGACTCAACATAACTTAAAATAACAGCAAAAGCAACAAACATTCCTAACAAAGGTACTTTCTTACTCATGTCATTCTCCTACCTGGCAATTACATCTACTTCTGATTTATCATCTGAAACTATAGTAACTTCTACCTTATGTGGAAGACAAATTAATGTCTGTCCATCTTTACTGATAGTTCCCATATTAACACATGTCTGATTACTACAATCCGACTCTTTTATCTTTGCTTTTTTATCTTTAATCCGAATAATATTATATCCGTTATCAACATTAACTCTATATTCCTGATTTTTGTTTAAATCAAGCTTTTTCTCTATCTTTCCATCTACATATATAACAACTGTATCCGCTTCATCGTTTCTTAACAAATTTACCATAATATAACTTATAATTACAATTACAGCAACACAAATAATAGCTATAATATCATATTTTTTTAACTTCATTATCACACCAAAATTGAGAGTTTTTGACCCCGACATCATTTATTAGTTTCATTAATTTATATATTTTTATATAAATCAGAACAAACGTTTACCTATAGAATGATAACATAATTATATTTTTTATACAATCAGTATTTTCTGCTAATTTATAAAATAAAATGTGTTATAATAAGCGATAGTTATATATTAAGATGCCAAAGCAAAATGGTCTAAGTTCACATAAGTTTGCTTATAATTGGGCAAAAAAATTTTAACCACGACATCATACTAAACGATATATGAATATGGAGAATATTATGAAAAAAACTTTATTAAAAAAGCTGTTATCTCTTACAATAGTCATCACACTTCTTGCTATGCCTCTTACAGGATGTGTTTCCACATCATCAAGTACTACGGCAACAGCAACACACGAATGTTTCAATACTGTTGTTACACTTACAATAAACAGTTGTAGTGGTGATGAATCAGCTGATGATATAATAAATGAATGCTTTGGTCTTTGTTATAATTACGAAAAACTATTTAGCAGAACCAAAGATTCAAGTGACGTTTCAGCCATTAACAATTCAAATGGGCAGCCTGTAGAGGTAAAACCTGTAGTTGCTGAATTAATAGAAGATAGTATTTATTATAGCGAATTATCTAATGGTGCATTTGATATTACTATTGCCCCATTGAGTATACTTTGGAACATTACAGGTGATAATCCATCCGTTCCGTCATCAGATGATATTACTAATGCATTGTCACATGTAAACTACGAAAATATATCCGCCAACGATTCTACAGTTACACTAGCAGACCCTGAAGCAAAAATAGATTTAGGTGGAATTGCAAAAGGATTTGTTGCAGACAAAATAAAAAGCTATATGATTCAGACAGGTGTTACTTCAGCAATAATAAATCTTGGTGGAAATATTGTTACAATTGGTGGCAAAAAAAATGGTAGCAATTTTAATATAGGAATTCAAAAACCATTTGGTTCATCCGAAGAATATTCAGCAATTGTAAAAGGTTCAAATTTATCAATTGTAACTTCAGGCTCTTATGAACGATATTTCAAACAGGACGGAAAAATATATCATCATATTTTAGACACAAAAACAGGTTATCCTGTTGATAACAGACTTTTATCTGTAACTATTATTTCCGAGGATTCCTTAAGTGGTGATGCATTAAGTACAACTTGTTTTGCTTTAGGGTTAAAAAAAGGCATGCGTTTAATAGAAAATACACCAGAAATCGAAGCAGTATTTATTGATAAAGATTACACAATCCATACTTCAAGCGGACTTGTCTTGGATGAAGGAGAAGATGGAGTTCCTACAATTTCAGTTGTTTCTCCAGAATCACTAACAAAAGAAGTAAATGAAGCTGAATAATAAACACAAACTAAAATTATTTCATATTTTGATATAGAAAATAAAATGTCTTACGAATTGTCTTGTATTAACTACTCTTGCGATTTGTAGGACATTTTTATGTAATAAACAGTTATAATCTGATAGAAATATATATCTGTAAAATACATTTTTTATAAACTATCATTTTTTTCAAATTATAACTGTTTTATAATTATTTTTTACTTGTTCTAAAGAACTGTCTGCAAAATTTTTTTAAATCAAATGGTATTAAAGGATATATATAACTTGTGTTTGTAATCGTTTTATTCATTCCGATTACAACTGCTGTAAATATAACTCCTCCAATAAATCCATATAATCCAAATATCGCTGTTAAAATTAGTAAAATAATTCTTAAAAATTTTATCGCATATGCAAATTCATAATTTTCATGAGTAAAATTTGCAATTGCTACTACAGCCATGTATAAAAGAGTTTGAGGTACAAACCACCCTGTAGTTATTGTAAATTCCCCAATAATTATTGCTGCTATCAAACTTAACGGTGTGTTTAGCATATTTGGAGTATTAATTGCCGCCAATTTCAAACCGTCTACACCAATTTCAAGCATTAATAGTTGCCAGATAATTGGGATATTTAACTCATCAGATACCTTTGTAAATATTAACCAATTTGGAAGCAATTCCGGCTGCACTGCATATAAAAGATATAATGGAGTCAGAAGTATGGATATAATTGTAATAAAGGCTCTTGCCAATCTAAGGTAAGTACCGGTAAGAGGTGAAAAGTAATAATCATCTGCTTCTTCTATAGCATCAAATACTGTAGTTGGTAAAAGCATAGCCGCCGGCGAATTATCTACCAGTACTGCAATCTGTCCATTAATTACTGATGCAGCAACAGTATCAGGTCGTTCTGTGTATCTAAACTTTGGGAAAGGATTAATCCAGCTTCCTTTATAAATACATTCAGCAAGACTTTCCTGATTCATTGCTAACGCATCTATTTTTGCATTTGCCAGTTTATCTTTAATCAAATTAAGTGCCTCTTTATCGACTCTTCCTTCAATATAACATATTGCCACGTCAGTTCTTGAACATTCTCCTATTTGTGTTATTTCACATCTATACTCAGGACTTCGTATTCTTCTTCTGATTAATGCAGTATTATATACTAAAGTTTCAACAAAACCATCTCTTGAACCTCTTAATACCTTATATTTTTCAGGCTCTTCAACTCCTCTTGCCGGATATTCTCTTGCATCAATTAAAAAAGCACTTTCATATCCATCTACAATCAAGCAAACAATCCCGGATAAAATCGCAGTAATAATATTATATTCGTTACTTTCATCTGAAGTTTCAATATAAGGAATGATGTTTGCAATAAAATTTTCTTTATCATTCGGAATATCTTCTGATTTAACTGATGTTAAAGCTTCAATAACTTTTTCCATTACATCTTCATCACAAAATCCATTAATAAAATATAGAACAGCATTTTTATCTCCAATAGTAATTTTCCTTTTCAATAAATCATAGCTTGTTCCAATAGCTAGTATTTCATCTATTTTCTTCTCAGTAATTTCAATTTTTGAGTCAATAAATTTTTCCATAAAAAAACCTCACACTAGTATATAGTGTGAGATTTTCTTAATTTTATTCGCATTATATGTTAATTCCGGCATTTTCATAATGCAATAAAACAATTAATGCAATTTAGTAATAATTTTTTTCGGACATTTTTCAGCACATATTCCACAGTTTTTACATTTACTCTGATCAATATGAGCTAAATTATATTCAAATTCAATTGCACCATTTGGGCAATTCTTAGCGCACAGTCCACATCCTATACAACCAACAGAACATGCCTGCATAACATCTCTTCCTTTATCCTTAGATGAACAGGAAACCATATACTGTGCATTTTCCGTAATTATTTCAATAAGATTTTTTGGACACGCTTTTACACATTTACCACATGCGACACATTTATCTCTGTCTACTACTGCCTTACCATTAACAACTGATATTGCACCAAATTCACATGCTTTAACACATGAACCAAGTCCAAGGCATCCATATGCGCAGGCTTTTGCACCACCACCGGGAATATTTGCAGCATCCTGACATGACATATTTCCATAATATTCGTACTTATCTTTTGATTTATCACAATCACCTGAGCATTTAACATACGCATATTTCTTAACAACGTCTGCTTCAACACCTACAATTTCACTTATAATCTTCGCAACAGGTGCTCCTCCAACAGGGCATGCTCCCGGATCACATTCTCCATTTGCAATTGCAGCCGCTAAACCATCACATCCCGGATAACCGCATCCACCACAGTTATTTCCCGGAAGCACTTCTCTAATCGCTGCTTCTTTTTCATTAACTTCAACTGCAAAAAACTTTCCGGCAACTACAAGGATAACTGCAATAATTATACCAACACCGCCTACAACAATAACTGCTCCTAAAATTCCACTCATATCCAAGCACCTCCTATATTATTCCTGTAAATCCGGTAAATGCAATTGCCATTAACCCTGAGGCAATTAAAACCATCGGAGTTCCCTGGAAAGGTTTTGGAATATTATTGTTTTCACTCTTTTCTCTGATACCTGCTAAAATAACAATTGCAATCAAAAATCCTACAGATGTTCCAAGTGAATTAGCAAGGCTCTGTCCAAAAGTATATCCGTCATCAATATTCGAAATTGCTACACCTAAAACTGCACAGTTTGTTGTAATTAAAGGAAGATAAACACCTAATGCCTGATATAAAGGTTTTACATATTTCTTTAATATCATTTCAACCAACTGAACTAACGCAGCAATTACAAGAATAAAGACAATAGTCTGTAAATATTCAAGATTAAAAGGTTTTAAAATTCCATAATAAATTCCATATGTTACGCTTGAAGCAATCAAAATAACAAAAATAACCGCTGCTCCCATTCCGGCTGCAGTATCTGTCTTTTTTGAAACTCCAAGGAAAGGACACAAACCAAGGAACTGGCTTAAAACTACATTATTAACTAAAGCAGCTGCAACTGCTATTAACATACATTGAACCATTTACGCTTCCTCCTTTGTATCTTCTTTACAATGTTCTGTTGCCATTGCACAACCCTGACAATTACCATCGCATATTTTATCTTTTGGCTTTTGACCATGTTTCATTTTAATATAGTTCTGTGTAGCTATTAAAGCTGCAAGAACAAAGAACGCTCCCGGTGCCATTACAAAAATTCCGATTCCATCCCAATGTGGAATGTTAATTCCAAGAATTGTTCCCGCACCGATTATTTCTCTAAATCCGCCCAATATAGAAAGGGCTATTGTAAATCCAAGTCCCATTCCAAGTCCATCGAAAATAGATGGTAAAACAGGATTTTTTGATGCATAACTTTCTGCTCTACCTAAAATAATACAGTTAACAACTATTAATGGAATATAAATTCCAAGCGCTGCATTAAGTGATGGCAAATATGCTTCAAGCATAAACTGTAAAATAGTAACAAAACTTGCAACAATAACTATAAATGCAGGCACACGTACCCCATTTGGTATTATATTTCTAAGTAATGAAATAAAACAGTTTGACAAAACAAGTACCACCATTGTACTAAGTCCCATTCCGGCACCATTAATCAATGAAGATGTAACTGCAAGTGTCGGGCACATACCTAATATTAAAACAAATGTTGGATTTTCTTTTATAATTCCGTTATATAATCTTTCTAAACATTTACCCATTATTCAGCACCTCCTGTAATATATTTAAAACAGAAAATTGCTGCATTAACGCCATTAGTTGTTGCATTTGTTGTTATTGTTGCTCCACTCATTGCGTCAATTTCATTATCTTCTGATGCTCCTGTTTTTGAATATTTAAAGTAGTCAACTTTCTTATCATTAAACTGATTTTTATAACTGTCTTCTTTTGCTCTCATTCCAAGTCCTGGTGTTTCGCTTATAGATAAGAATGAAATGCCATTAACAGTTCCATCTTCCTTAATTCCAACTGAAAACTGAATCTTGCCATCGTAAGCTTCATTATCTGTAACAGTTATTACATATCCAAGTACGTTATTATCTTTATCTTTTGCTTCCATTATTTCGTTGATGTCTGCATTAATATCTGATGCACCATTAGCTTTAACTTCATCAGTATCCATTTTCTTAATGTAGTCCGCTATCTTTTTCTGGTCACTGTCATTTATTTTGTATTCATCAAAATGATCTGCGCCGTCAAATACTGCCTGATAAGCTGCATTTTTTGTTTTTTGCTCCTGTTGCGCTCTGGCCTGTGATGTAACATTATACACAGCTCCAAGTCCTAAACCCGAAACTAAAGTAATAGCAAATAATATTAACGCATCTTTTATCATTTTATTCATATTACTTGCCCTCCTTCTTTTCCTTAACCATTCCAAATGCTTTAGGAATTGTTATTTTTTCAATTAAAGGTACTAATAAGTTACAGAATATAATTGCAAACGATACACCTTCAGCTGTATTTCCAAATGTTCTGAAAATTGCAGTAAGTACACCTAAACATATTCCAAATAAAATTCTTCCATTCTTTGTCATCGGAGATGTAGAATAATCAGTTGCCATAAAGAAAGCACCAAAAATTAATCCACCACCACAAAGATGTTTAAGTAAGAATGTAATATCTGTCTGTCCGTTAAATAACATAATGCAGATTGAAAATACAACTATGTAAGTAATTGGTATTCTTAAATCAATTATCTTATTAATTACAAGGTATAAAGCTCCAAGTAAAAGTGCGATAATACTTGTTTCACCTATTGTTCCTGCATGTGTACCAATAAACATTGATAACAAATCAACATTTTCTCCGACTTTTAATGCTGTAAGCGGTGTTGCCTGAGATACTCCATCTACGACTCTGTACATTTCAGGATAAAACGCTGTCATATTTCCTGCAAATGATAATACAAGAAAACATCTTGCACCTAATGCAGGGTTCATGAAGTTCTGTCCAAGTCCACCAAACAACTGTTTAACTATTATTATTGCAAATGCACCTCCAAGCATTGCTTTCCAATAAGGAAATGTACATGGAAGGTTAAGTGCAAGAATCATTCCTGTTACTACAGCACTTAAATCGCCTATAGTTGATGGTCTTTTAGTTATTAAATCAAATATATATTCCGAAATCACACAAGCAGCTACTGTTAATAAAATCAGCAATGCTGAACGGATTCCATATTCCATTCCAAATAAATTTTGATAATTAATAATACCAAAAATAGATGGTGGTAATAATGCAATAATTACATCGCCCATTATAGATTTTGTTGTAAGTTTTGACTTAACATGAGGGCTTGATGATACATGATACATTTTTAGTTCACTCTTACCCTTTCTTTCTTGCTGCAATAACTTTTCTCTTCATAGTTCTTACAGACTGTGTAATATTTCTGTTTGCAGGACAAATATAATTACATGTTCCACATTCTATACATTCCATTCCATGATATTTTAAAAATGTATCCATGTCATCCGCCGCTGCAGCCTGTGCCAATTTAGCACATATAAGATTTTCAGGACAGACACTTGCACATTTCCCACAGTTAAGACAATTTGTCATTGTTGCATCAGCAACATCATCATGAAGAAATGCTAAAAGTGCTGAAGAACCTTTTATTACAGGTACATCTAAACTAAACATTGCCTGCCCCATCATAGGTCCACCTGAAATAAGTTTTACAACTCCATCTTTTAACTCGCCAGCTTCTTTTACTAATTTTGCATGACTTGTTCCAATTGGAACTACAAAGTTAGATGGTGTATTAATACCATCTCCTGATACAGTAACTATTCTTTCAGTTAATGGTTTATGAAATTTAACTGCATTATAAATATTATAAATAGTATCTACATTATCAACTATACATCCGGCATCAGCAGGAAGCATTTTTGAATTAATCTTTCTTTTAGTTACAGCATAAATAATATGTCTTTCTGAACCCTGTGGATATTTTGTTTTTAATTCAGCCACTGAGATTTTTGGTTCATTTTCCGTAAGTTTGCTTAACTCTTCAATTACATCTTTTTTGTTATTTTCAACAGCAATAACACCTTGTGCATTTTCAAAAAGTGATAATACAATTTTAAGACCTTCTATTACCTCTTTAGGCTGTTCTTTTAACCTTCTGTAATCAGCTGTAATGTATGGCTCACATTCTGCCGCATTTACTATTACATAATCAATTTTATCAATTTCTTTTGGTGATAATTTTACATGAGTTGGAAAACATGCGCCGCCTAAACCTACAACGCCACAATCTTTTATTAATTCAATTTTCTCTTCTCTGGATAAATTATCATCTGGTTTTTCGTATTCAAACTTCTCATACTGTTCATCATTTTCAATAACAACAGATAAAACTTTACTTCCATTAGGAACTAATCTTTGTTCAATCTTTTTTACTGTTCCCGATACCGATGAATGAATATTAGCTGAAACAAATCCATTAGCTTCAGCAATCTTTTGACCAACAAGGACTCTGTCTCCTACATTTACAATTGGTTTAGCAGGTGCACCAATATGCTGAGCTACAGGTATCACTACTTCACCATCAGGGTAAATTTGTCTGGTCGGAATATCTTTCGATAGTTCTTTTCCATCATATGGATGAACTCCACCCTTAAATGTTAAAATAGACATCTAACTTCCTCTCTTTCATTTTTGTACAACTAACTTGCCACTCTTTATAATAATACTTTTTATGCTTTTTTACAACGAAGTATTCTTCAATTTTTAGACTTTTGACCCTTATGTTTTTATATGTTATCATACGTTTATGATTGTTATAAAAGATAAAGTTGAAAATAAAATTGAATACCCATTAGAAAGATTAGGAAATGTTGACCATATGATTTATTTTGACATTGAAACAACAGGTTTTTCCCGAAAATATTGTATGGTTTATATGATAGGATGTATGTATTTTGTTAACGGTGAACCAATTTATACACAATGGGTTGCTGAAAATGCAAATGACGAAGCAAATGTTTTGATGGCTTTTCATAAATTTATTCAAAATTATAAAATAATAATCCATTTTAATGGAAATACTTTTGATATGCCATTTTTAAAGGAGCGTGGCGAAAAATATAATATAAATTTTGATTTTAATTCATTTGAAAGCATCGACATTTATAAAACAGTAAAAAAATATTCTGATTTACTTAAATTAGAAAACAACAAGCAAAAAACATACGAAGATTTTCTTGGAATAAAACGTAATGATCCTTTTTCAGGCGGTGATTTAATTGAAGTCTATAAAGAATTTATGCGTACACATGATGAAATGTTAGTGTTTCCACTATTATTACACAATAAAGAAGATGTATGGTACATGGGCACACTCACTTCTCTTCTTTCATTAAATGATTTTTTTGAAGGAAATTACACACTAAACAGTTATGAAATACGTGATTATAAATCAATAGATGGAATCATCGGTAAAGAATTATATATAAATTTAGACTTAGATGTATATGCTCCATTTACGGTTACTAAAAAAACAGACTACATTTATTTTAAGCTAAATGGAAATAATGCACAGATTACCATTATTAGTCCACATCTTTTACTTAAATACTTTTTTAAGAATTATAAAGACTATTATTATCTTCCTGAAGAAGATATCACAATACATAAAGATGTGGCAACATATGTTGATAAAAATCACCGAATTCAGGCAACCGCCTCTAACTGCTTTACAAAAGTAACTGATAACTTTTTACCGATATTTTCAGTCGAAAGCCCAGATTTTAACAAGATCTTCATTGAAAACTACGGCGAAAAGAATGGTTTTATTCAATTAGAGAGCATAAAAGATGAAGATTGTGTATTAAAATATGTCAACTGCATACTGGATTATTTGTATTAAGGACCATAAACTGTTATTAATCATTTAACACAATAATATTTAGCTAATTTAATATTAAGAAAAATTTGTAAATTCAGGTTCAACTTACCAGTTTATTATCTATCTATCTCCACATAATAGTAGTGTAACATAAACCTTCAGTTGATGGTTTAAGTTACACAATATACTGAAGGTTTATAAAACCGGAAGTAATGTTAAATTCGGAGGTATGAAATTATGAGTAACACAAACAATGTTAATGTTCCTGAAGCAAAGGCTGCTATGAACAGATTTAAAATGGAATGTGCAAACGAAGTAGGAGTAACTTTATCAGATGGTTACAACGGAAACTTAACTTCAGCTCAGGCCGGAAGTGTTGGTGGTCAGATGGTTAAGAAAATGATCGAAGCTCAGGAAAAACAGATGTCAGGTAAATAAGACATTTCACTTTAGAGTATGAAAAACGAGAGCTGCCGAAGTTTATTGTGAGTCCGCCTATGCCGGCTATGAGAATGACCGCTACA
>OGYE01000010.1_pt1 | contig 83580 bp, 121 predicted proteins | sample 1576471 | NCBI WGS metagenome assembly OGYE01 (sample SAMEA3541532, study PRJEB24748) | human gut metagenome | biome: human gut; feature: human-associated habitat; material: faeces | place: China | collected 2012
AGCCAATAAAATGCCAATATTTGCATTTAGAAATTTAAAAATAGACTCAATAAGATCTCTATCAGAAGGAAAACATTTAAGATTATCTGTAAAGGATAATAAAAATATAATTAATGCAATAGGATTTAACATGGGAGCATTAGCAGATACTTATCGAATTGGTGATAGAGTTGATATTGCAGGAAATTTAGAAATAAATTCATTTAATGGTGTTGATAGTATTCAAATTAATATTAAAGATATTATGAAATCTTTATGATATCTAAATATAACAACTAAAAATATAAGCTTTTTATTCCATTCCTCGGCTTATTACGAAATTTAAGAAATTCTAATTCGTTTTATGGCACCCTTCCACTAAAGTGAACTCTTTCCATAAAATTACAAAGAATTTCTAAAATTTCTTCATGCACATTCGTCATTTCATGCAAAGCTTATATTTTTAGTTGATAATTAAGATTATATATAAAAAATTTAATAAAAGACTTTAAAATTAAAACAAAAAGATGTAAAATGTGAAAGAAAAAAATAAATCAATGGGGGGATTTATATGGCAGAAAATCATACAATAAAAGAGATTATTGAAAGAGTAAAAAAGAACAAAAGATGGCCAGATGTAAAAATAATACAAAAAGCATATAACTATGCTTTAGAGAAACATGGAACACAATTAAGAAAATCAGGTGAACCATATATAATACACCCAACAAATGTAGCATATACTATTGCAGAACTTGGACTAGATGAACAAACAATATGTGCAGCACTTTTACATGATGTAGTAGAAGATACAGAGGTAACATATGAAGATATAGAAAGAGAATTTGGAAAAGAAATTGCAGATATGGTTGATGGTGTTACAAAATTAAAACAAATAGGACATGCATCAATTGAAGAAAATCAAGTAGAAAATTATAGAAAAATGTTCTTAGCAATGGGAAAAGACATAAGAGTAATAATCATAAAGTTAGCAGATAGATTACACAATATGAGAACATTAGAGTTTTTAAGAAGAGATAGACAAATAGCAATATCAACAGAAACAATGCAATTATATGCCCCATTAGCAAATAGACTTGGTCTATATTCAATGAAATGGGAATTAGAAGATTTAAGCTTTAAATATTTATATCCAAAAGAATATGATGAATTAATAAAAGGAATAGAGCAAAAAAGAGAAGAAAGACTAAGATTTATTGAAAAAATAATGGATGATATAAGACAACAATTAAAAAAAGAACATATTGAAGCAGAAGTTACAGGAAGAGCAAAACACTTATATAGTATATATAGAAAAATGCAAAGAGATAATAAAACATTAGATCAAATATATGACTTATTTGCATTAAGAATAATAGTAAATTCTGTAAAAGATTGTTATGCGGCATTAGGTGTAGTACATGAAATGTATAGTCCAATGCCAGGAAGGTTTAAGGATTATATAGCAGTTCCAAAAACAAATATGTATCAATCAATACACACAACATTATTAGGAGAAAAAGGAACACCATTTGAAGTACAAATACGTACATGGGATATGCATAGAATTGCTGAATATGGTATTGCTGCACATTGGGCATATAAAGAAGCAAATTATGGAAGTAGAAAAGGACAGAAAGTAGTAAAAGTACAAGATGATAAATTAGCATGGCTTAGAGAAACACTAGAATGGCAACAAGAAATGCAAGATCCACAACAATTCTTAGAAACACTAAAAACAGAATTATTTGAAGATGAAGTATATGTATTTACACCAAAGGGTGCAATAAAAGTATTACCAAGAGGTGCAACACCAATAGATTTTGCATATAATATTCATGCTGAAATCGGAAATAAAATGGTTGGAGCAAAAATCAATAGTAAAATGGTTCCAATAATAACACCAATCAAAAATGGAGATATTGTAGAAATTTTAACATCAGATAACTCTAAAGGTCCAAGTATGGATTGGTTAAAATTTGTAAAAAGTACATCTGCCAAAAGCAAAATAAATTCTTGGTTCAAAAAAGAAAAAAGAGAAGAAAATATAGAAAAAGGAAAAGACTTAATTGAAAAAGAATTAAAAAGAATTGGAATTCCATATGCAGAACTTTTCAAAACAGATTATATAAATCCAATGTTAGAAAGATATAAATATAAAAATTTAGATGAGATGTATTTAGCAGTTGGATTTGGAGCAATTACAGCAAACAGAATAATTGCAAGAATGTTAATAGAATATAGAAAAGAACATAAAGAAGAACCAAAAATAGAAGAAAAAATAGAAGAACTTGCAAAAAATAAAGTAGATAATACAAAAGTATCTGATTCAGGTGTTATTGTAAAAGGAATTGATAATTGTTTAGTAAAATTATCAAAATGTTGTAATCCATTACCAGGAGACGAAATAATAGGATATATAACAAAAGGAAGAGGTGTATCTGTTCATAGAAAAGATTGTCCAAATGTTGCAGATTTATTAAAAGAGCAAAATAGAATAATAGATGTAAAATGGTATAATGATGAGAAAAAGAGTTCATATACTGTTGAAATTGAGATATTTGCAAATGATAGAAATGGATTATTAGGAGATATAGTACAAAAATTAAATGACTCAAAAGTAAGATTAATAAGTGTAAATGCAAAGGCAACAAAAGAAAGAATTGCTATAACAGAAGTTACACTAGAAGTAGATAGTGTAGAAAGTTTAAATAAAGTAATAAGAGAATTACGTAAAATAGACAGTGTATATGAAGTAAGTAGAAAAAACAAAATGAAGGAATAAGAGGAGAAGAAAAATGATATTAAAGGAACTAAGGATAGACTCATGGGTTGGAGATGTAACAAATTGTTATATTGTACAAGACGAGAAATCAAAAGAAACAATGGTAATAGATCCTGCAGGAGATGTTGACAAAATTGTAGAAATGTTAGATATATTAAATGCAAATTTAAAATATATTTATTTAACACATTGCCATGGAGATCATATTGGAGGAGTAAAAGAATTAAAAGAAAGAAAAGGTGGAAAAATATTAGCACATAGAAATGCTGCTGAAAACTTATTAGATCCAAATATAAGTCTAACAACATATATAGGATTTGAAGGTTTAGTTATTCAAGTAGATTCAAGAGTTGACGATGGAGATTTAATACATCTAGGAAATCTTGAATTTAGAGTAATACATACACCTGGACATACTTCAGGAGGTTCTTGCTTATATTGTGAAGAAGAAAAATTATTATTTTCAGGAGATACATTATTTAGAGGAACTTGGGGAAGAACAGATGTACCAACAGGAAATTTTGAAGATGTTATAAATTCAATTACAAAAAAATTAATGATATTACCAGATGAAACAATTGTATATCCAGGACATGGTAAAAGTACAATGATAAGAGAAGAAAAGCCAATTTATTTAGAACTAAAACCACGATTATTGTAGTTCTAAAATACTTGTAACAAACATATAATATATATAAGAAAAATTCAAAAGAAGGGTATGTTATATGTTTAATGTTACAATAATAAATGCAAAAGGTTCAATAAAAAAAATAGCAATATTAATAGTAACTTTAATATTGCTTTTTATTGTTACAAGATTTATACAAAATTTAAAATCAACAGAAGTTTTCAAAATAAATTTATCAAGCAAATTAGTAAATTGTTTAAATAATGAAATACCTGCTATAAATGAAATTGTTTCAAAATCAAATACAACGATAAAAGAAGAAAATGAAGAAGATACAAAAGATTTTTCAGAAAGAATATTAGGCGTTGAACTTTCTAGATTAAAAGAGAGTGAAAAAATAGAAGAAAATCCTGTAGAAACTCCAGGTGAAAATATAGAAAATAAGCCTGTTGAAGAAGAAAAAGATAATAATAACTCAAATGTAGATGTAAGTAATATATTAGAAAATGTAGAAACGCAAATAGTAACTAAAAATCCAATATCAGAAAGTTTTAACAATGAAATAAATGGCGTAAAAATAAAAAATGAGACATCATTTGATATACCAGATGATATTATGAATACAGAATTAGACATAGACAAAAATAATATATTAATATTTCACACACATACATGTGAAAGTTATACACCAAGTGAAACATATCCATATGAACAAACAGGAAATTTTAGAACAACAGATTTAAATTATACTGTTGCAAGACTAGGAGATGAACTTACAAATTATTTACTTGGATTTGGATTTAAGGTGAATCATGACAAAACATATCATGATTATCCTGCATATACAGGCTCATATTCTAGGTCATTGGAAAGTGTAAAAAAAGATTTGCAAGAAAACCCAAGTGATATAATAATAGATTTACACAGGGATGCAATTGGAAGTAAAAGTGATTATGATCCAAGTGTTAAAATAGGTGATGATGTTGCATCACAATTAATGTTTGTAATAGGAACAAATGGAGGAGGATTATATCATCCAAATTGGCAAAACAATCTTAGATTTGCAATAAAAGTTCAAGAAATTGCAAATGAAATGTATCCAGGATTGTTTAAACCAATGATAGTAAGAAATTCAAGATATAATCAACATCTAGGAAAAGCAGCAGTAATAATAGAAGTTGGTTCAACTGGAAATACACTAGAGCAAAGTTTAACAAGTATGAAATATTTAGCAAAAGTATTTGAAAAAATAAAGAATTGATTATAGAAACTTCATGTAATATGAATTCTATAAATCCTAATATTTATTGTGTAAGAAAAATCCCAATTAAATTTACTTTAATTGGGACTTTTATAATATGCACATTCAGAATTAGAACATATTATTATATTAGAAATAATATCATAAGAGCATTTTCCATCTTTTTGATAAACACAATCTAAACAACAATTGATATTTGTCAAAGATATCACCTCTTACTAAAATAGTATAAACAAAAGTAAAAAAAATATTCAAAAAAGTAATAAAATAAATTAAATGTCCATATAAATTAATAAACAAAAATATATAGGAGGTTATTCATATGGATATAACAAAAGAAACTATAAAAATTAATAAGATAATTTGTGAGAAAAAAGAACAAATAGTAGTTCAAGGAGATATGATAGTTCCAGACTCAAAGCCAGATATATTAAATACAATTAATACAGATGGAAACATATGTATATATAAAAAAGAAGTTTTTGAAGGAAAATTAAGATTAGAAGGAAATATTGTTTCATATATAATGTATTTAGCAGATGGAGAGAAAAATAATTTAAGAGGATTAAATACAACACTTGATTTTTCAGAAACAATAGTTGTTCCAGAATTACAAATAGGAATGATTGTTGATATTGAACCAAATATAAAAAATTTTGAATGTAAAGTAATAAATGGAAGAAAAATAGGAATAAAGGCAAATGTGGAAATTTCAATAAAAATACGTTTACCTGAAGAAGCGGAAATAACAACGAATGTAAATGATGTTAATATGCAAATTTTAAGTAAAAAAGAAAAAATAAACTCATTATTATGTGAAGGAAATAATAAAACATATGTGAAAGAAAATGTATCAATTCCAAATACAGACAATTTAGCAGAAATATTAAATGCAACAATAAGTTTAGTTGATAAAGATATAAAAATAAGTTATAACAAAATACTTGCAAAATCAGAAATAGAATTAAAACTTGTGTATTTAACAGATGATGGAAGAATTTGCAAAACAATAGGCAGAGTTCCATTAGTTGGTTTTATAGATATGCCAGATATCAAAGAAGAAAATATATGTGATACAACATATTTAATAAAAAATTTAATAATAAAACCAAATTCAATAGAAGAACATACAGTTTATTTAGAGGTTGAAGTTGAGATAAATTGTATTTCATATGAAGAAAAAGAAATACAAGTAATACAAGATTTATATTGCCCAGGTGAAAGAGTAAATTATGATTTAAAAACATTAAAAACAACATCAGATAGAAAAACATTGAAAAACATATGTCAAATAAGGGAAAAAGTAAATGTTCCCGAAATTGGAAATGGAGAAATTATAAATACATCAATACAAATATCTATAAACAAAGAAAATAGATTAAGTGGAAAAATGGTATTAGAAGGAGAGATGGAGGTAAACCTAATATATACAGATATATCAACAATAGGAGTAAATAGTAAAACAATAACAATACCATTTACTCAAACAATAGAAGGAGTAGAAAATAATTGTAATACAAGCACAAGAATAGAAGTTGGAACACAAGAATTTATAAATCAGAGTGGAACAATTGATGCAAATGTAGATTTGAATTTTGAAACATTGACATATAAAAATGTTGAGATACCAGCAATTAATAATATAACAGAAGAAACTGAAGATGATTTAGAAGATTACAGTGTTATAATTTATGTTGTAAAAGATGGAGATACATTATGGAAAATTGCGAAAAAATATGGAAGTACAGTTGATGACATAGTTAGAGTAAATGGAATTGAAAATCCTGATAAAATTAATATTGGAGAAAAAATATATATACCTAAATATGTACTAAAAAGAGCCAAAGAGCCAATAGTAATATAATATGGATAAAATTTATTCAAGAAAAAGGTTTATAATAAAGCCTATTGGCAGGTTTTGTGGAAAAAATGCCAATTTAAAAAATATAAAATTTGCAAAAAAGATTATAAAATTCATATCAATAATTTTAATTGGAGTATATGGATTTAAAATTGGATTTGATTATTTAGAACCAGTGTATGAAGCAATGTGTAATGAAAAAGTTAAATATACAGCAACAATTATAACAAATCAGCAATCAACAATAGTAATGAATCAATATAAATATGAAGAATTATATACAATTGAAAAAGATTCAAATGGAAATGTATCTGCTATAAAATCAAATGTAGCAGTAGTAAATAATATTATTTCAAACTTAACAGAAAAAATACAACAAGAATTTGAAAAGATACCAACAGAAAAAATTTATATAACATTAGGAAATTTGACAGGAAACTATCTATTATCAGGATTTGGACCAAGAATACCTATAAAAATTTCTATGACAGGAAGTGTTGATACAGAAATAAAAAGTGAATTCATCTCACAAGGAATAAATCAAACCTTGCATAGAGTATATGTTAATTTTAATTGTGATATGGCTGTTGTAACACCAATGAAAAGATACAATCAAAATGTAGTAAATCAATTTATTATTGCAGAACATGTTATTGTTGGAAATATTCCAAATGCTTATTATAATTTAGAAGGAATTGAAAAGCCATCAAATACAATAAATCTAATGAAATAAATATTGACAAAATTGGAAATTTGTTATATTGTTATATTATGTAACTAAAAATGAAGGAGGGCTTTTGATGATTATCGAAGTTCCAAAAGGTTATACATTTTCAGCCAAAAAAGATATTATCGCATTTGAAGAAAACTCAATGTTAAAATTGAAAAAACGGCCATTTAAATTTGAGTATATAATGTATGATTTAACTTATAAACTGAAAGGAAAAAGAAAATGCTATTATTGCGGAAGAGTTGTTGAACCCAGTCAGATAACTTTAGACCATGTTTATGCTAAAGGTCTTGGAGGACCAACAATTCCACAAAATATGGTACCTTCTTGCAAGAAATGTAATGAAGAGAAGGAAAATATGACACCTGATCAGTTTAGAGTTTATATGAGCTTAAAAGATGATGGTGCAAAAGAACAATTTAAAAGAGAATACTTTAAAATTAAAATGTTCCAAATAAGATGGTTACATATGTTACCAAAAGAATGGATCAGTAGAATTCCAGTATCAAGTCTAATTATAACAATTGATTTGCCAGATACAACTACAAATAAGTATAAGAAAATAAATGAATATTATACTAGATGTGGTAAGTTTCCTAAGCCAATAATTGTTGATAAAAATAATTTTGTTCTTGATGGTTTTACAGTTGTTCTTTATGCCAGGAACAATCGGATAAAGGAAATACCGGCAATTGTTCTTGAAAATGTAGAAGTTATATTTTAACAAAAAGATACTACAAATTATTGTAATGATGATTTGTGGTATCTTTTTTATTGTTGATGAAAAATGTAAAAAACAATTGACGAATTAAGATAATTGTGATATAAATAATAAAGATTAAATAATGGCCCGTTGGTCAAGCGGCTAAGACGCCACCCTCTCAAGGTGGAATCATGAGTTCGATTCTCGTACGGGTCACCAAAATAATAAGAACTTAGAGTGCCAATGATTACAACAAATAATCTTGATACTCTATTTTTATGTTTAACACTATTTTAACACTTTAGTATTTATAATAAGCCATTTATTCTGTTTACAGCATCTATTTTTGTTTTAGGAAGAACGTGTAAATAAATTTGAGTTACTGCAATATCAGAATGTCCCATTAAATCTTGTACGGTTTTTAGATCCACGCCATGAGATAATAACATTGTTGCATAAGTATGTCTTAAACTATGAAATTTCTTATAAGGAATGTTGCTGGAATTTAATACTTTTTTCCAATTTCCAAATAGTGTCTTTGCTGAAATTGGTTCACCATTCTCACTAAAAACAAATTCTGATTCTTTTTTCATGTTAGACAACATAGTTACTAGTTTATCTGGTAAATCTACTCTACGAATTGAATTTTGTGTTTTAGGAGTATTATATATAGTTTCTAATTTCTTATTTCCATCATTATCAAAAACATATACTTTTTTTACGGATTCCTTTACTTCTAAATATTTTTCTACTAAATTTACATTTTCCCATTTTAAAGCTAATAATTCACCTTGTCTTAAACCTGTGCCTAAAGCCATTAAAATTAAGTTTTCAAATTTATGCCCTTTAAAAGCATCTTTTAATTGTTTGATTTCATCTTCATTAAAGTATTCAATTTCCTGATTAACACTTTTTTTAACACTTTTATTAGGAATTGTAATGTTATTGCATGGATTTTTTAGGATAAACCCCTCACGTTCTGCATAAGAAAAAAATTGCTTTAAAAGTTTATTTAATTTTTTTATTTGAGAATATGTTTTATCTTTTCCTAATTTATTATAATATTCTTGTATTTGAATAGATTTTGTATTATATACTTTTAATCCAGATATATCTGAATCTTTAATATAATTTCTATAAGTGCCTTCGTAAGATTGAAAAGAAGATGGTTTTATTTCATTTTTCTTTATTTGAAATAACCATTTATAAATTAGTTCATCAATAGTTACATTTTCAAAATCTAAAGACATACCATTTTTTATTTTTGTTATATATTCTTCAGCTTTTTCTTCTGCTTCTTTTTTTCCTGTTCCATAAAATTGTTTTCTTATAGGTGTTCCATCAGCTTTATGTCCAATAGTTTTAGTAACTCTAAAATATTCTTTTCCATTTGATTCAAAATTAGTTCGTTTAGCCATTATTTCCCTCCGAATAATAATTATAAGCTTTTTCAATTAAATCTTCTGTAACTCCTAATTTTTCAGCAAATTCATAAGTATATCTACAACCATCATTATAAAGTTGTTTTAATTTGTTAAATGGTACAAGTGTTTTAAAAGACCATTTTAAAGCTCTGAACTCTCTTTTGTTGATTTCATCATCGGAAAAATGATAATTATAAAGAGCATTACAATAATAATGCCCGTAATTCTTCTGCTAATATGGTTTTTTCTTCATTAGAATTAGAAATAAGTGAATAATTTAGCCCAATAGCATAATTATTGTCAATACGACCAATTATAGCCTTATTTTTCATTTTGAAGTTAATTATATCAATATTTTCTCTTTCAGCTATATTATATAATTTTGTTAAATCCATTTAATCCTTATCCTTTTTATTGATTTTATTTTTCATTTCTTTATAAAATTTTAAAGCATCTACGATTTCGTCTGGAGTTAATCCAGCCATTTCCTTATGATAAGCAAAATAATATTGCTGTTCATCAGAATTTCGTATGTCAGATTTTCCTAATAGGTAGTCTATGCTACAATTAAATATTTCTGATAATTTATTTAATATTTCTATAGATGGCATGTTTTTATCATTTTCATAATTAGCTATATTAGAACGAGAGGTATTAATCTTTTTTGCAAGTTCTTCTTGTGTCATTTCGTTTTCTTGTCTAATTTTTTTTAAATTATTTCCAAAGCTCATAAAGCACTCCTTTCAAGTAAATTATAACATTATCTTGTCAGTTTTGCAAACAATTTCCCAAAAAAATAAAAAATTTTCAAAAAAACTATTGACAGCTAAACAAACATAATATATAATGTCAGCATAACAAACAAAGAGAGGTGAGAAAAATTGAGAGAAAAACTTATAGAAATTAGAACTAAAAAAGGATATACTCAAGAGCAGATGGCTAATGAATTAAGCGTAGCAAGGACAACTTATACAGGATATGAAAAAGGAAATGTTGCTCCATCATTAGAAGTTGCTTTGAATATAAAAAAAATATTAAAATACAAAAATGATGATATTTTTTTAAATTCTGATGTCAGCATGACAAACACAAAATAACCACAATCTGATGCGAAGAGAGGAAGTGAAAAGATGTCAATATCTAAATATGTGAGTGCAGAAGAGTATAGTAGACAATCAGGGATAGGGGTTGAAGAAGTTAAAAGGTTGTGTAAGACTAATCAATTAAAACATTTTATGACAGAAGGAGGATATTACAAAATCGCAACAGATAATGATTCTATTCCTAAAGAACAATTTGAAGAAGAAAAAAGAAAAAGGATTGAAGCAGAGACAACATTACAATTGTTACAAAAAATTTTATTAGAAAGAAGGTGAAAAAGATGAAACAAAAGATAGCAACATTTGCAGTAGGAATGGCATTTGTATTTATGTGTGTAGGATTACCAATTTTAGTTGGTATTGTAGTAGAAGTAACTGCAGATGTAATAACAATTGATTTTATAATGAAAGTAGCTTATATAATGCTAGCTTGTAGCTTTATATGTATTTTGAAGAAATGAGGTGAAGAAAGTGGAAGAATTATTACAAAAAGTAATTGCAAAAGTATATCAATTAAATAAGAATACAAAACACGATTTTTTCTTTAATTTTTCAGGACATACAAATACATTTTCAATAGATTATTGTAAAGATGGTTTTAGAGCAAATGAAAAATCTATATATATAATTGATGTATGTACTAGAATGACAGAAGAAAACTTAAAAAAAGCATTAGAAAGATTAGAAAAAATAGAAAAGGAGGGTTAATTATGTTTTTTAGAAAACAAAAAGAAATAGATAGATTAAATACAAGATGTGTTGAATTAGCAAAAATGGTAAAAGACAAAAATGACAGACTAAAAGAAGAAAGAAAAAATAACTTATTAATTTTAGAAGAAAACAAAGAGGCAAGACAAGAAAATTCAGATTTAAGATGCAAAATAGATGAATTAGAAGATACTTTAAAAAGAATAAATAACTTAATGACATGCAATCAATATGACAATAATCAAGCTATTAAAAACAAAATAATAGAGCTAACAAGCGACTACCAATCAATTTGTTAACTCAACAAAAACATTTATATAAACATTCTCTTTAAATATAATAACACATTTAAAGAGAATTGTCAAAGGAGAAAAATTATGGATTTAAATGATAAATATGAAGAATTATCAGAATTAGTTGCTGGAATAGAAGATCTAGTAAATAAAATAGAAGATGTTACTTATATAGAACAATTGAATGGAATAAAAGGAGAAGTACAAGCAGAGCTTGATAAGGTTTCAGAGCAATTAGAGGAACAGCAAGAAGCAGAAGATAGAGAAATGAATATTGAATTTGAAAGAAGTAGATTATAGGAGGGAAAAATGCAAGATTTAATAGTAGTAAAGCAATTACCTCAAATTGAGGAACATCTAAAAGAACTTTCATTAGAGGTAGAACAAAAAGTTGAAAATGCCAAAAGTTTGGTTTGCACAGAAGAGAATGTAACAACAATAAAACAAATAAGAGCAAGTTTAAATAAAGAATTTAAAGAAGTAGAAAACCAAAGAAAGATAGTAAAAGAGCAAATATTAGCACCATATATGCAATTTGAAGAAATTTATAAGATGTATATATCAGATAAATATAAAAGTGCTGACAATGATTTAAAAGAAAAGATAGATTCAACAGAAAATGAATTAAAGAACATAAAAGAACAAGAAATAAAAGATTATTTTGAAGAATATAAAAAGGCTAATAATATTGATTTTGTTACATATTCACAAGCAAGAATAAATGTAACATTATCAGCAAGTAGAAAGAGTCTAAAAGAACAAGCAAAACAATTTATAGACAAAATAGTAGATGATTTAAAACTAATTGATACACAAGAACATAAAACAGAAATATTAGTTGAATATAAACATTCATTAAATGTATCACAAGCAATAACAAGTGTAACGAATAGATTTAAAGCTATTGAAGAAGAAAAAAAGAGACAAGAAGAATTAAAAAGAAAACAATTAGAAGAAGCTCAAAGAAGAGCAGATGAAAGTATAAGAGTTCAAACAGAAGCAACTAGACAAGCATTAGAGAATTTTATTCCAAAATCTGAAGAAAAAGTAGTACATATTGAAATGGATAAGAACCATGAAATAACTCAAAAAGGATATGAACAATTAGAAAATGTATTTAATAAACCATTAGAGAAACCAAGAGAAGAAAAACAAGAAGAAATTTTAACATTAAGATTTACAGTAAGAGGAACAAGAACAAAATTAAGAGAATTAAAACAATTTTTAGAAAATGGAGGATATGATTATGAGTAATTTACAAACATTACAACCAAAAAAGTTTAGTGTAGAAATACAAAAAGATACATATAAGAACTTGATAAATCAGACATTAGGAGACAAAGACAGAGCAACAAGATTTATTGCAAGTATATCAAGTGCTGTAGCAACAAATCAGGATTTGCAACAATGTGATGCCGGAACAATATTAAGTGGAGCATTGTTGGGAGAAAGTTTAAATTTAAGTCCAAGTCCACAACTAGGTCAATATTACTTAGTACCATTTAATAAAACTATAAAGGATGTAGATGGAAGTTCATATCAAATTAAAGTGGCACAATTCCAACTAGGATATAAAGGATATATTCAACTAGCAATTCGTTCTGGACAATATAAAAAGTTGAATGTATTGGCTATAAAGAAAGGCGAATTGATTAAATATGATGCTTTAAATGAAGAGATTGAAGTAAATTTAATTGATGATGAAGAAGAAAGAGAAAATGCAGAGACAATAGGATATTATGCAATGTTTGAATACACAAATGGATTTAAGAAATCTTTATATTGGTCAAAATCAAAAATGCACAAACATGCATTAAAGTATTCAAAAGGATATTCAGCACATAAAGGATATACATTTTGGGAAAAAGATTTTGACGGAATGGCATTCAAAACAATGCTTAGACAATTAATTTCAAAATGGGGAATTATGAGCATAGAAATGCAACAGGCAGTAGAAAGAGATATGGCAGCAATAAATACAGATGGAACGTATGATTATGTGGATAATGAAACAGAGCCAGTTGATGCAATAATTCAACAGCAAGAAGATAATGCACAAGAGGAACAAGCAAAAACAACAATTTCAAATTCAACAGAAACAAAAGAGGTATCAATGAATGAATTATAAAATTATATCTAGTTGTAGTACAGGAAATGCAACGATAATAAGAGACATAATTTTAATAGATTGTGGAGTTACTTTTAAAAAATTAGAAAAGTATTATAAGCAATTAAAAATAGTTTTGTTAACTCATGTGCACCAGGACCACTTTAACAGGTCAACAATAAAAAGATTAGCACAAGAAAGACCAACTTTAAGATTTGCCTGTTGCGAATGGTTGCTACAGCCATTACTTGAATGTGGAGTTGAAAGAAGGAATATAGACATACTTCAAATTGGCACGAAATACGATTATAAGCTTTTTAAAATTGTAGCAATTAAATTATACCATGATGTAAATCAATGTGGTTATAGAATACTGTTTGATGATTATAAAGTAATCTATATGACAGATACTAAAACTATTGAAGGAATAAGTGCTAAAAATTATGATTTATATCTTGTTGAAGCAAATTATAAAGAAAATGAACTTGAAGAAAGAATAAAACAAAAACAATTACAAGGTGATTTTACTTATGAATGGAGAGTAAAAGATACTCATTTAAGTGAAGAACAATGTGTTGAATTTTTATTAAATAACATGGGAAAAAATTCAGAATATGTATTTATGCATCAACATATAGAAAGGTAAAAATATGGTAGGAACAAGTAATAAAATAATAACTTATTTGCTAGAACAAGCGAGGGATAAGCAATTTGAATTAAAAGAATACAAACCTAAAAGAAGCTTAGATAGTAATGCATATTGCTGGGTTTTGTTAGGAAAATTGCAAGATAAATTACATATTCCAAAAGAAGACATATACAGAGATTTAATAAGAAACATTGGAAGTTATGAAGTAATACCAGTCAAAAATGAGGCAGTAGAAAGATTTAGACAAGCTTGGAGTAAAAATGGACTTGGTTGGATAACAGAAATAACGAAAAGCAAATTAGAACGGTTTTACAAATGTAATTACATATTATGGGTCTAGTGTTTATAATACAGCTGAAATGAGCAGGTTAATAGAATTAATAGTACAAGAATGTAAGCAGTTTGATATAGAAACAAAAAGTAATAAAGAAATAGAAAGTTTATTAAAAGAATGGGATAAGAAATGATAGTAACTGATTTAAGTCAAAGTTTTCACCCAGTGCCAAAAGAGAGTGGCCGAAAAGACAAAAAGAAGGCTGAAAGTAGTCAAATAAAACAAAAAAGTAATAAGTTAGCAAAATTAGAGAGAAATAGATTTAGCATAATAACAAAAAATTTAGAACATTGTTATATATGCTATAAAAAAGGAATGAAAAATATTCCAAAAGACGATTTACATGAATTATTAGAAGGAAAAAATAGACAAGTTAGTATGAAATACGGATTAGTAATACCAATTTGTAGAAAATGTCACAATTTAGTGACAAATGATAAAACTTTGCAAGATAAATTGCATAAAGTTGCACAAAAAGAGTTCAAAAAACACTATAAAACAGAAAACTTTATACAAATATTTGGACAAAGTTATTTATAAAAAATATTAGGAGGAAAAAATGAAAAAAATTATAGGAATTTTAATAGCAATTGCAGGAATTGCACTAGGAATATATGTAGGAGTATGGTTAATGTTTATAGGAGGAATAGTACAAATAGTTAATTCAATAAATCCTGTAAATGGATTAGGAATAGCTTTAGGAATAGCAAGAATAATATTTTGCGAAGTAGGAGGACTTATTGCATGGTTAGGCATAGCAATAGGTTCAGTAATAGGATTAAAAGATTAAATTAGGAGGAAATAGAAATGGGAAATATAGTAGGAATTGATTTGAATGTAGACAATAACTATTTAAATGAAGCTGTAAAAAGTATTGTAATGACAGGAATTGCGGAGACTCTAGACAAAGATAAAATTGTTAATGGTCTAGTAAAAGCAGTATTAGAAACAAAAGTAGATAAAGAAGGAAGAATAAGTAGTTATAGTAGTGACAACAGATACACTCTTCTGGAAGTGTATGTAAACAACATAATTAGAGAAATAGTTAAAGAAGAAATGAAAAAGTTGGTGGAAGAAAAAAGAACTAAAATGCAAGAGATTATCAGAAGAGAGTTAAATAAAAGAGCAACATTGGACAAATTTGTAGATGCCTTTATAAGCAATAATTTAGATAATTTAGACAGTAATTGGAAAACAAAAATTAGTGTTGAATATGAAAAAGATAAAGAATATTAGACAATTAGGGTAGACTTAACATCTACCCTAATATTTTACGAAAGGAGAAAGCAAATGGATAAAAGCAGTTTTTTAATATATTTAGATTATGAAGAACAATTCAATTTGCTAACAGATGAACAAATAGGTCAACTTATGAGAGCAATAATCAAGTATGAGAAAACTAGAGAAATACCACAATTAAATGGAATAGTAAAAATGGCTTTCTCTTTTATAAAAACACAACTAGATAGAGACAGAGAAAAATATGAAGCTAGATGTGAAAAAAATAGAGAGAATGCAAAAAAAGGTGGCAGACCTAGAAAAAACCAAAAGGATAATTTAAAAGCGAATGGTTTTAATGAAAACCAAATGGATGCCAAAAAACCCGATGATGATAAAGAAGATGAAGAAGATAATGAAGAAGATATAGATAATGATTTATTATTAAAAAAAGAAAAAGAAGAAAAATTACAACAACGATTTATTGAATGTTTAAATTCTTTTAATATAAATGCTATTAGTGAATGTATAAAATATCTTGATGAGTTGCCGTTTGAAGTTATAGATTATGTACTGTCGAAAACGTCGGGAATTAAATGTCCTAATTGGAATTATGCGAATACGATACTGCAGGATTATGTAAAAAGAAAGATAGATTCTGTAGAAAAAATACAAGCAGAGGAAAGTGGGGTTAAAAATCAAAAGCAAGACACAAGCAAGGTGGTGGACTTTTAAATGAACAAGGAAGAGTTTAAAAATCAAATTGCTAGAGTACAAATAGCATATAATAAAATTTTTTCAAGAGAAGAAATGATGTTATGGTATGAAGAATTTAGAAATGAAGATAAAACTGAATTTGAAAAGGCAATAAATAAAACTATAAAAGAAGTTGTGTATATGCCTAAAGTAGCAGATGTAAGAGCAAGAATGACAATTAGTAGAGACGGACATTACATAAATGATCCTTTTGTAAATTTATACACAAATAAAAATGTTTTTAGAAATTTTAAGGAGAGTGAAACAAATGAATGAAATTAGTGAAGAAACAAGAAGAGAAGCAAACGAAAAAGTAGATAAAACAAAAAGAGAAATACAAGTATTAAAAATACTTAGTGAATATAAAGAACTAACAGCCAAACAAGTAGCAAGATATATGGCATACCGAGGATATACAAAAGAGATAGATTACAACCATGCAAGACCAAGATTAACAGCATTATTAGAGAAAAGACAAGTATGTATAGTTGGAAAAGAATTAGACATAGAAACACACTGCAAGGAAGTAGTGTATCAAATAACAGAGCAAGGAAGAAAGAGGCTAAACAATGTTTAAAGTAATATTAATAATTATATTTTGTATCTGTGTATATGAAGCAGGAAAGATGCAAGGTGAAAAAGAAACACTAGAAAGAGTAAGAAGATATATAAAAACGTCTGTAAATTGGGATAAGTTCATGGAGAAAATATCAGTAGAATTTAACCAGTACAATTTTAAGGAGTAGAGAATGAAATACAATTATCCACAATTAAATGGAATATGTAAAGAAGCGCTAGAAAGCAATTGGTGTTATGGTTGTTCTAAGCTGGAAATTGAACGGATTTAAAGGACAAATAAAATGTAATCTAGTGCAAAAAGAGAAAAATATAGATTTAGGAGAGCAAATGAGGTTATGAAAAAGAAAGTAAAAATAGAGTTATATAATGATCATTTTGAAAATGCTAAAAGATATGGAATACCACACGCACAATTAATTATTGCAGATATACCATATAATCTTGGAAATAATGCATATGCAAGCAATCCAAGTTGGTATATAGATGGGGACAATAAAAACGGAGAAAGTAAACTTGCGGGAAAAAGTTTTTTTGATACAGATAACGATTTTAGAATAAACAATTTCTTTGATTTTTGTACTAGGTATTTAAAAAAAGAACCAAAAGAAAAAGGACAAGCACCTGCAATGATAGTCTTCTGTGCTTTTGAACAAATGCAAATGGTAATAGATGAAGCAAAAAAACACGGATTAATGAAAAGCTACCCACTAATATTCGTAAAAAATTATTCTGCATCAGTTTTAAAAGCCAATATGAGAATAGTAGGAGCAACAGAATATGCAGTAGTACTTTATAGAGATAAGTTACCTAAATTCAATAATGGAAGAACAGAAGAACAAAAAGGAAAAATGATATTTAACTGGTTTGAATGGAAAAGAGATAATTCAAAGCAATACCCCAAAATACATCCAACACAAAAGCCAATAAGTTTATTAAAACGATTAATAGAAATATTTACAGATGAAGGGGATGTAGTAATAGACCCAGTAGCAGGGAGTGCAAGTACATTAAGAGCTTGTGCAGAACTAGGTAGAAATGCATATGGCTTTGAAATAAAAAAAGATTTTTATAATCAAGCAAAAGAGAAAATGATAAGTGATGATATTTTAAATGGAATAATGGAAGACGGACAAGTAACATTAGATGCAATTATTTAAAAAGGAGCAAATGAGAATATGAAAATACTAGCGATAGATCCTGGCAATATAGAAAGTGCATATTGTTTTATCAATAAAGAAACATATGAGCCAGAAGAGTTTGGAAAAGTAAAAAATGAAAGATTATTAAATATAATATATGACCAGTTATCTAATAGTGTTAATTACTATACAATGGTTATTGAAATGATAGCAAGTTATGGAATGCCAGTGGGAAAAGAAGTTTTTGAGACTTGTGTATGGATTGGAAGATTTATAGAGGCATACGATAAGGATTATAAATTTATATACAGAAAAGAAGAAAAAATGAACTTGTGTCATTCTATGAAAGCTAAAGATAGCAACATTAGACAAGCATTAATAGATAGATTTGGTGTAGTAGGAACAAAGAAGAATCCAGGTTGGTTTTATGGTTTTAAAGCAGATATCTGGGCTGCATATGCAGTAGGGTGTACATATTTAGATAAAATGAAAGGAGAAAATACATGGCAGATGTAATTGATAATGAAGAATTAATCGCAACAAGACGATTAAATGGAGTAGATGATAATTTATACAAGGAAGAAAAGGAAGCAATTTTAAAAAGAAAAGCGAAAGAGCTAGATGATTTAGATAATTTTGCAGATTTATTGAGACCAGAACAGAGATATTATAGCAATATAATCAAAAGACTAGTTCAAAATGCTAGAAAAAGAGGTGTAGATGGAAAATTTGATTAAAGTAGGAGGAGAAGATGAGTGTTAAAGGAAAAGTAAAAAGATTAAATAGGCAAATAGAAAAATTAAATTGTGAATTAATACAATTAGAAAAATTGAAAAACAATAATAAAAGAATTATAGAAGATTATAGTAGTGATTTGGAAAAAATAAAAATATATGAAAATATAATAAAATTTGCAATAACTAATCATCTAGGAAATTTAAGAGGTGGAATGCGAATAGAAAGATATGAAATAGATAAAATGCAGAATTTAAGGTTAGATATAGATTATCAACCAGAATTTAATAGCTATATAATCAGAGTTAATTATTAGAGGAGAATAGATATGGTAAGAAAAAGTGATACTGCAGAATTAAGTGAATTAGAAAAGTTTGGATTTAAGTATGGAACAAAAGATAAATTCGAATATAAAACAAAGCAAAATGGGCTTGAATCAAGAATATATATAGATTTGTTGCCTTGTAATAATAACAATAATGAAATACATGTAGAATGTTATAGTCATTCTATTCCAGAAAAAATATTAGATAAATTATATGATTTAACAAAAGCAAATCTAATAGTAAAGGAGTAAATAAGATATGTTTAATACTTATAATGCAGGAGATACAAATCTAAAAATAAATGCTTGTAGTGGTGGAATATATAAAACATATAAAGAAAGTTGGTTTATAAATTTTCATCTAGATAGTACTTTATCTAATAAAATAATGAGAAAAGAAGGATGTTATTATAGACCTGGGTATGGATATTCTACAGACGAATATGATTTGGTTGATAAAGGCAATAGAGGGTTAGAAAAAGTAAAAGAAGTTGAAATACTACAAATGATTATTTGTGGAGATAAAGAAGTGATTGCAGAAGTAATTTTAAAAGAAGATTTTGAAAAATATTTTGAGAGGAGGAATATATAATGGAAGAAAAAACAGCTGATGAAATGTTTGAAGAATTAGGATATGAAATTATAAAAAATAATAAAACAACATTAAATTATGAAAAAGAAGGACTACATTTGTATAAGGAGATAGTATTTGCATTATTAGATAAAAGTGTAACAGTAGGGTACGGAACAGGAGAATGTTGTGATATATCAATTCAAGAACTACAAGCAATAAATAAGAAAGTAGAGGAATTAGGATGGATGAAACAAAAATAGAACTTATAGATATTATAAGAATCCAAAAATGGTATATGGATATATTTTATCAAGAAGATGATGATTATCCTAATTATAGAATAATAGGTCAGAAAAATAGACATATAAATAGAATATTAAATAAAATAACAAATAATAAAGAAATTCAGAATAATATATATAACACAATAATTCACTATACATGGGATAATACAGATTATACTTTTAAGCCAATATGTGATGGGTTAAGAAAATTAGGATATAAGATAGTAAATACGTATAAGGAAAAACAAAAAGAAAAAAATAAAAAGTATTATCAAGAAAATAAAGAAAACAGAAAAGAGTATCAAAAAAATTGGAATAAAAATCATAAAGATAAAGTCTTAAAAAATAATAGAAATTATAAAAATAGACATAAAGAAGAATTAATTATTAAAAAGAAAGAATGGTATAAAAAAAACAAAGAAAAAATACTGCAACAACAAAAAGAGTATAGAAAAAATAAGAGGGGTGTTTAGATGAAAAAAATAGTACAAACTATAAAACTTCGTAAATTAAAAACAGAAGTAAATAAAGAATATGTAGAAAAAATGAATGAAGGTAATTATCTTATTTTATTCAAAGATGATACTTGTAAACAGGTTTATACTAAAGATGAGTTAATAAACATTTTGAGTAAAGACCATATAAAACCTGTTAGATATATTTTTAGTATGGCTGATAGAATATGTATTGATAGAGATGTTCATATAAATATAGAGGAGGTATTAAATAATGAAAATTAATAAAAATTTTAGTCCCAAAGATAAGCCATTAAAAGTTGAAATAATGAAACCCAAAAAATATATGGCAGCTGAAGTTAATGATAAAGAATTAATTATGTGTTTTTATAGCCTGAAACAGCTGTTGAAACATATATAAATAAAGAATCAGCAATAAATTTAGCACATATGATTTTAAAAAATTTCAATAATTATGATGAAGGAGAAAATTAAATGAATAATAATAAAATAGAAGAATTGAAAGAGAGATTAGAAGAATTACATAGAATACAAGAAGCTAGATTAGCATGTAATGCTGATGATTTAGACATAAGAGAAGAAATAGCAGAAGTAGAAGAAGAAATCAAAGAATTAGAAGATGATATAAACGAAGAAAACAATAATGGTAACGATACAAATGTCGGTAGCATAGGAAATAGTATAGAAGATATAGCAAGAATAGCAAAATTGATAACAACAAAATTTAATAATGATTATTCAATAGATAATAAAGATAAAGAAGCAATAGAGCATATTTTATCAGATTATAAAAGAGCATTAAAAGAGAATGAATTGTTAAGACAACAAAATATATCATATAAAAATAATATTCATGAATTAAAGGAAGCGAGGAATAAATGAACGAGGAAGAAAAGAAAGCTTTAAAAGTAATAAATACAAGAACAAAAAGATTGCTTGATGAGTTTAAAATAGAAAAAGAAGATATGTCAGATGAACCAAAAATAGCTTATTTAATGCAAGAAATAAGAGCAAATAAAACGATATTAAATCTAATAGAAAAACTACAAAAAGAGAATCAAGAATTAAAACAAGATAGAAACAATAATTATCAAATGATAGCATTAGCACAAAATGAAGTGTTAGGATATATGCAAGGATATGAAGATAGTAAGAAATTAAAGAGAAGTGCTGTTGCATGTGTAGTAGAAAATCAACAGTATTATATAATAAAGAAAGAAATTGAACATTATAAAGAATATATAGAAAAACTACAAAAAGAAAACGAAGAATTAAAGAATAAATTATTAGATACTTTAGAAGGTCAAAAAGTAATTAAAGAAGAAACACCACAATATATTAAAGAAAATTTTATTCCAATTGAAAAAGTAAAAGACAAGATAGAAGAAATATTAAATAATAAAGAATATAGAATTGTGTTTGAAGGTAATGCAGAATTTCCAGACGATGCAACAATTATTAATGCGCAAAAATATATAAAATTAGAAAAAATGCAAGAACTAATAGAAGAAAGCGAGGAAAAATAGATGAAAAAATTTTTAATAGGATTGGGAATAATATTAGGGATAGTTTTAATAATAGCAGGAGATTTTATAGGAACAAATAATGCTGCAATAAATTTAGAAGAACAAATAAAGGAAAGTAGTTCAAGTATAAAAATTCAAGAAAAAAGAAGAGAGGATTTAATTTTTAACTTAGTTGATACAATACAAAGTTATAATAAATATGAACAAGATACAATAACAAAAATTATAGAGGCTAGATCAAATGCTAACAATGGAAATGTAGAAGAGGCAGAAACATTAATAAATGCAGTTGTAGAAAAGTATCCAGAATTGAAAAGTAATGAAAATTATAAGACTTTAATGACAGAATTAGCCATAACAGAAAATTTAATAGCAGAACATAGGAACAATTACAATATTCAAGTAAAACAATATAATAAACATATAAAAAAATTTCCTAATAGTATGATACTTAACATAATGGGATATGAAAAGTTAGATAATACATATTTAGAATATGAGGTTTCAGAAAATGCACCCAAAGATCTATTTGGCGAATAGAGGTGTAAAGAATGGAATTTGAAAATTTTAAAGTTACAAAGAGAGAAACATTGGTTGCAATAGCAATAACATTAGCATTGATAGGATTAGGAATTATTATTTCTGAAGCAATAAAAAATAATGTAAATGAATCTGATGAGAAATATTATAAAGCTTTAAAAATAAATAATGATGAAGAAATGTTTAAGTATGCAATAAAAACAAATGTTGGATATACATTAGCTAGTGGAACAATAAGAGCAATAAATGGAATCTCAATTGATGAATTAGATGGAATATACTTAAGCATAAAAAAAGTAAAAGAAGAATATAGAAAACATTATAGAGAAGAAAAACATACTAGAATAAAGTCTGATGGGACAGAAGAAATATATTATACAACAGAAGAATATTGGACATGGGATTATGTAGAGGAAGAAAAAATTCATGTTGATAAGTTCAATTTTCTTGGGGTTGATTTTGATTATGATACAATAGAATTTTACAATCAAAGCTATAATACAACTAAAGAAGTAAAATATCATATAAGATATAAATATTATACAATTCCAATCGAATTTGAAGGAACATTATTTACATACATAAATAACAATACTATAACTCAAAATAAATTTTCTACAAATAAAACAATTAATGAGATTGTTAAATCAAAAGAAGATGATGTGAATTTTATAAATGCAATATTTTGGATAACTTGGATTATATTTATTACACTTATAGATTTTGGTTATGTATATTTAGAAAATAATTATTTAGAAGATTAAAGGAAGGAAATACACAAATGAAGATACCTAAAATAATAAGTAAAAATAATCATGAGTACATATTTGTAAAAGAATATCCTAATTTCATATTATATCAGGACATGATAACAGGAGTAAAAGAGACATTTCAAAGATATGACTTAGGATTAGTAAAAGAAGTAGTAAAACCACCCAAAAGTGATATAAGATTACAAAATATCAAGATATAGGAGGTACTAATGAGATTAGAAAATCAAGAATATAGACAAGCAGTAAATTGCTTAAAAAGATATAATTATAATTGTATTAAGATAATGTCTATAAGAGAAGATATAATGAGCATAAGTGGATTGAATATGGATGGGATGCCAAAGCCTAAATATTCAAAATCAGATATGGTTTTAAATAGTGTGATACAACTACAAGAGGATGAAGAGCTAAAAAGAGCAGTAAAAGAAGTAAAAGCAGTACAGATGGCATTACAATTAGTAGATGAAGATTGTAAAAACATATTTGAAAAGATATACATACAAAGCAAAAGTAAGTGGGAATTAATAAATAATGGGATGTCAGAAAGAACATATTTTAGAAAAAAAACAGAGCTAATAACACAAGTAAATAAAGAATTAAAAAAATTGGCATAATTTTGGCAGTTTTTTACTGAAAATCGGTGCTATAATAGTATTATGAAAAAGTCTCAGACAGAGATAATTAGACCCACAATTTAAGAGTAGATGTTTTAAATGTCTGCTCTTTTTATTATTTTTGGAAAGGAATAGGAAAAATGGAATTTAAAAAAGCATATGAAGCATTAAAACAAGGGCATAAAATAAAAAGAGAACACTGGAAAGGTTATTGGGTAAAAGAAAATGGAACAATAACAATGCATTGTAAAGATGGAAGTGTAATCCCTTTTTTAGAAACAGAAGATATATTTGTAGATTTAGATAATATTGTTGCAGACAACTGGATTATTTGTGATGACATAGATGAAGCAAAATTAAACATTCAAACATTTACATTTGGAGAAGCAATATCAAATCTTAAAAGAGGGAAAAGAGTACAAAGACAAGGTTGGAATGGAAAAAATCAATATATAGAGCTTGCAACTAATATCAGTTATAAAAATACTAATGCTGAAGTAGTAAATGCAGAACATGATGCAATAGGAAATAAAGCAATAGCATTTGTAGGAACATCAGGAGTACAATTGGGTTGGCTAGCCAGTCAAGCTGATATGCTAGCAGAAGATTGGAAAGTAGTAGAGTAGCAATTAATATAAAGGAGAAAGACACTTGGAAGAAATAAAAAAGAAAGATTTAAAAAAGTTTGTAAGCAGAGAAATTATATATTGTATAATATATGTAGTTGTGTCATTTATATTATTATTTAAGCAAAATACATTCTTGTGTGGTGCGATAATTACGTTTATTTATGCAATTATAATTGATATAGATGCAAGAATATCAGCTGAAAGAACATTAAATAAAATAGAACATGTGCAAAATCAACACAAAAATTAATAAAATATTCACAAGAGTTTATCAGAAGTGGTAAGCTCTTTTATTATGTTAAATAACAGATAGCAAGTAGTGATATAACATAGAAACAGCAGATTGGCAAAAAGTAGAACTGGTATAGTATCGAAGAATAAGCCGATTAGTTCTAGGGTGCAATATTCTATAACTATATCATTACTTGGTGTTTATTAAATGAAAGAGGTGTTTATGGAAAATGAAGAAAGAATAAATGAATATATAAAACAATGTTGTAGTAATTGTAAAAATAAATCAAATTGTAAAATAAAAGTGTTTGAAACAGAAGATATAATTTATACCAAATGTGAAAATTATCAGCAAGAAAAGAAATTAGAAGGATATAAAAGACCAATTGTAAAAACGGCGGGAAGGAAATTAGAAATATGAAATGGACAAAACAAAAAGCAGAAGAATATATAAAGAAATGTAAAGAAAAAGGACTTAAGTATTGGAGTGCAAAAGATTATTTAAAAAATCATAAAACAATGACATCAATAATTTAGGAGGAATCAATGAAATTTAAAATAAACAACAGAGAATGGACAATAACAGAAGTATCTCAACAAGCGATAAAGAATATGCAAAACATAAGAAAAGCTAATGAAGATGAAAATCTAAAATCAGTAGACACAAGATATTATGGGATTACATATTGTGATACTTTAAAAATATATATTGATGAAGATCTACCAGCAGACAGAAAAAAATCAACTTTAATTCATGAACTAACACATTGCTATATAGATAATTATATAACACATTGCGAAAAACAATATTCAGAAGAAGATGTTGCTGATATAGTAGCAAATTCTTATGACATTATTCATGAGATAGTAGATAAATATTTTGAAGAAAAATAAAGATTAAATAGAAAGAGAGGCGATCTTATATGACAGATGCACAAAAAAGATTTTGTGATGAGTATTTAATAGACCTTAATGCAACAAGAGCATATAAGGTTGCTTATTTGAGATGTAAAAAAGATGAAACGGCTAATGTGAATGGCAGCAAATTACTAAGAAATGCTAAGGTTCAAGAATACATATCAGAAAGAATGAAAGAACGAGAAAAAAGAACTGAAATAACTCAAGACATGGTAATAAAAGAGCTGGCTAAAATAGCATTTTTAGACATAAGAAAACTATATACAGAAAATGGACAATTAAAAAACATAGCTGATATGGATAGTGAAACTGCAGGGGCAATATCATCATTAGAAACATTAGAAGAATACGAAGGATATAGAGATGACAGAGAAAAAATAGGAGATACTCAAAAAGTAAAACTATTAGATAAAACAAAAGCTCTTGAATTGCTAGGAAGACATTTAGGAATGTTTAAAGAAAAGGTAACGATTGATGGTAATGTTAATACCAATAATCCATTTTCAGGAATGTCAACAGAAGAGTTGAGAAAGATATTAAATGAATAATGATGTAAGAGAAAAAATAAAAAAACAAGCACGTTTAGAATTAGCTAGACGTGATTTTTTTGAGTATTGCAAATTAACCGCATCTGATTTTTATAAAGAAGAACGAGTATTTTTAAAAGATTTATGCTATCAATTACAAGATTTTTATAAGAGCGATGAAAAAGTATGCGTAATTAATATGCCACCTAGACATCGGTAAATCTAGAACTGCTGGAAAATTTGTAGAATGGGTATTAGGAACAAATCCAAATGAAAAAATAATGACAGGATCATACAACGAAGATCTATCAAGTTCATTTGCAAAATCAGTAAGAGACACAATAGCCTCTGAAAAAACAGAAGGTGTAATTGTGTATAATGATATATTTCCTAATACAAAAATTAAAGATGGTGAAGCAACACAAAAAAAGTGGGCATTAGCTGGGAGTAAAGTATCAAATTATTTAGCAACGTCGCCAACAGGTACTGCAACAGGTTTTGGCTGTACAATTATGATAATAGATGACCTTATAAAAAATGCAAAAGAAGCCTATAACGAAAATACATTAAAAAATCATATAGATTGGTTTAATAATACAATGCTATCAAGAACTGAAAATGGATTTAAATTAATAATTATTATGACAAGATGGTCTAGTAATGATTTAGCAGGATATATATTAGAGAACTATTCTAATGTAAGACATATAAATTACAAAGCAGTCCAAGAAGACGGCTCAATGTTGTGTAAAGATGTGTTAAGCAAAGAAGATTATGAATTTAAAACAAAGAATATGAATAAAGACATTGTTTACGCTAACTATCAACAAGAGCCAATAGATGTAAAGAATAGATTATATACATTATTTAAAACTTATGAAAAATTACCACCAGCACATTATGTTATGAACTATACAGATACTGCAGACGAAGGTGATGATTATTTATGTTCAATAGATTATCAGATGTATAATAATGAACACTATATTTTAGATGTTATTTTTACACAAGATCCGATGGAAGTAACAGAACCAGCAGTAGCAGAAATGATGACCAAAGATAATGTTGGAAATGCAAATATAGAAAGTAACAACGGTGGCAGAGGATTTGCAAGAAATGTAATAACAAATTTAAGAAAATTGGGTAACAGACATACAAATGTTAGATGGTTTCATCAAGGAGATAATAAAGTTGCGAGAATATTAAGTAATTCAACAGGAGTAATGAACAATGTGTATTTTCCTATTAATTGGGAAGATAGATGGCCAGAGTTTGCTAAACATTTAAAACATTATGTAAGAACAGGAAAAAATGAACATGATGATGCAGAAGATTGTTTAACAGGGGTATATGAAAATCCAAAACCTAAAAATATAAATATGGAAATGACTAATAAATCATTTATAAAAATGTAACACCTACCAAGTGGGTGCTTTTTTTGATTGGAGGGAACAATGTTAAGATATAGCAAGGAAAGATTAGCAGAAGAAAGAAGTATAACAGACATATATTTTAAAGCTCAAGAAGAATTAGACATTAGAAAAGAATTATATGAGAAGTTCAGAAGAAAACTAACAGACGAAGAATTAGCAAGTTTGGATGATGAAGATATAAAAGTACCATTAGAAAGATATATATCAATTATGTCAGCAGGTTATTTTGGAGGAAAAGCACCGACTTATAAAGTAAAAGCTTTTAATGCAGACAAAGACAAGATAATAAAAGAATTATTTAATCATGAAACTAACGATGAACAAGAAATAAAAGAAATAGAAGAATTAATAAAGCATATAGTTGATTATAATAAGGATGGTTCACATTTTTTACACATGGTTTTAGATTATTTAGTAAAAAGAGCTTGTTATGAAATATATTATAAAGATGAAACTACAGGAGAAATAATAATAACAAGAAGTGATGCGTTAGAAACGGTTGCTATATGGGATTATTCATTACCAAAAAAAATAATAGGTATATATAGAATAATCCGTACATATATGGCAAATGGTGAATATCAACAAATGATAGAACTAACAACTGCTGATGGAAAAAGGTACTATTACGATACACCAGAAAAAAGAAAATTATTTGGAACACCAATATACGAACAACAATTTAAAGATGAACCATTATTTAAAGAAAATATAAAAGAGAAACAGCCCAAAAAATGGGATGACGATATACCGGCAACAGCAATAGAAAATTGTGATGGAATGGCAATATTTGAACCAGTAATAAGTTTAATAAAAGCGTATGAAAGATGTATTCAAAATTCGAGAAATGTATTCAAATATAATGACGAGGCAATATTGGCAGTAAAAGGATATACACCAGAAAATCCAATGATTATACAAAACGATAAAGGCGAGGATATCATAAATCCTGCAAGACAAAAAGAAGATGAGTATGTATTAACAAGTAGAGTAAGATATTTAGATGGAAACAGAGAAGTTGATAGTAATTTATGGTGGGTTGAAAAGAATGTAAATGATACAGCATTACAGAACCATAAAAAAACATTAATGGATATTATATGTTTATGTTCATTTTGTCCTAATATGACTGATTTAGGTTTTACATCAGCAGATAATAATAGTGCATTAGAAAAAAAGTTTTTTGGCTTACAACAATATATAGCAACATTTGAAGGAGATTTTCTTGAAGGATTAACAAGAAGATGGAGAATTATATTAGAAAAATTCAATAAGGAAAAAAGCAAAACGTATGATTTTAGAGATATTGAGGTGAAATTAAATAGAAATTTACCATCAGACAAGGCAACGGACATTACAAATGCATTAAAAGTAAGAGGATTATTACCAGATGAGACAGTTATAAATTTATTAAATCTTGATTTAGATGCAACAAGCGAATTAGCAAAAATGGATCTACAAAATGAAGAAAACATACAAAAGAATTTACAACAAATGCAAATTATGGGACAAACAGGAGTAGAGCAAGATAATAAAGAAGATAAGCAAGATGATAAAGTAACAGATTTAACAGATACACAGAAAGCACAAAAACTAACAGCAGACGATAAGAAAGAACAAGCAAAAGTAGTTAATAAGCAAATTAATAAAGAATAGAGGTGCTTTATATGTGGGAGCAACATGATAATTATATGAAACAATTAAAACAACTATATAATAAAACATCAAAACAAACACAGAACAGACTTCAGGAAATCTTTGATACATTTAATTTTACAATAGAAAACATCTATAATATTACAGATAATAAAACTAAGAAAAGAATAAATACATATATAGAACAATGGAAAGAACAAGGATTATTGAAAAATAATAATTACTTTACTGCATTAGTAAACAATATTTATAAAAGAACAAGAGTAAAGAATAGTGAAATATTAGAATTGCTTATTTATAGTGCATATATAGAAGAACAAAGCAAACTTGAAAAACAAGAAAAGCAAATAATGTATGAAGATGCCAATTATTACTATGAACAAGGACAACAAGAAGTAACCAAAAAGAAAAAGCCATCAATAATTCCAATGGCTTTGTTTCTTGCATTATTGGATCAACCTAATTATTCAGGATTTAATTTAAAACAATATATTGAGATAATAATCAAATATAATACAGAGCAATTGTACAAACAAGTAATTTATGATATAATGCAACAAAAAGACCTAAAAATCGATTCTAATGTTTATCAGAATATAATAAACAAGCAAAATAATCAAAAGCTCAATATAAATAATGACAAAATATCAGGCTATATGGATTTGACATTAATAGGTTTAAGTAATTTAGCAAAAGTTGAAGGAATAAAATCAGTTGCAGAAGATAATGCAAAAGTTAGATTTGTTGCAGTAGAGGACGATAGAACTACGTTGATGTGCCAAAGCCTTGATGGACAAGAGTTTTATATCAATAAAGAAAATGTATTTGATAGATACTGGCGGAGAAACACAAAAAGAATTAACAATGCAAAGGATACGATGTAGAGGACTTGTTTTGGGGTTAAATCTTCCAACAATAATGCACCATTATCACCATTGCAGAAGTTATGTTGTGTATTTACCATATTATGAACTAGAAAAGAAGTATGGTATTTTTGATAGTGATTTAGAAAAGATTGTAAAAAATAAATATAATGTTCAAAAAGCCAAATTAAAAGGATTGGATAAAGAAGCATTATTGAAAACATTAAATAATATGAATAAAGTTTATAAAGATTTTCCACAAATAGAAAATGCAATAAAAGAAATAAGAGTAATAGAACATCCATATGGAGGATTAAATATAACTCCAGATATACAGGATAATAAATGTATAATGGAAGTAAGTAGAAACTTTTATGGAGATGAAAATATAGTAAAAGAACAATATCAAAATGATGTAAAAAATGGATTTCATCCTAAAAATACAAAGTATGAGGATTTAGGAAATCACGAATTAGGCCATTGTGTTACATATGAAATAATTAAAAACAGATATGCTGATAAAAATCTAATAATTAAAGACTGGAATAATGATATAACAACAAAAGAAATTGTAGCCAAAGCATTTAATAATTTAGGAGTTAATGATAAAATGTTACAAGACTTATTAAGGAATAATATTTCTAAATATGCAAAAACAAAATATAGTGAGACAATAGGAGAAGCATTTTCAGATTATTATAGAAATGGAAAAAACGCAAGTATATTAAGTAGAGAAATCATAAAAATAATGAGAGGAATGATATAAATGATACTGAATCCTAGATGGTTAGATTGGTTATCTGATGAAGAAGACGAAAATGGAAATAGGACAAAATTAAAAGAAAACACACCTGATGACATACGAAAAGAGTATGAAAAATTAATAAAAGAAGAACAAGAAAGCATGAGAAACAATAAATTAAAGAAAACGATATTTTAAGCACTTACTAAAAAGTAGGTGCTTTTATTATGGAAAGAAGAAGGAATTATGCAAGAACAATCAAAAACAGAAGTAAATGAAAATGTAAAGAAATCTATTATAGCAATAGGACAAGAACTCATAAAGAGAGCAGATGATATAACAAACGATTTAAAATTTGTTGATAATATTGAAATTTATGCAAAATTAACACCAGATGAAATAACTAATTTTGATGTAAAGAAAAATTATATGGCGACATACGAAGATAAGGAGGAAAAATAATATGTGGTTATTAGTTTTAATGTTAGGCATTAAATTACAAATGCCTACTTGGTATTGGATCATATTTACTATAATTACAATATTTAGACCAGTTATTTGGGTAGTTAAATATAATTTTGCTGATGGATATATGAAAGCAAAAAATAAAGATAATAAATAAGTTAATAACATTTTATAATTATAAATCAAGAGCTAAGTCGACTGGCTCTTATTTTTATGCCCTAGACAAAGGCTCTAAAAGGTCTATTTTTATTTGGTTAAACTTCCGTAAAAAAGTTAAATAGTTTGGTTATAACTTAGCCGAGAAAGTTAAAGGAGGACATTATTTATGGAAAATAATGAAGAAATAAAAAAAGATATGGAATCTACTGCCGAGAGTGTAGAAAAAGTTGAAACGTCAAAAGTAGAAGAAAATAAAGAAAAAACTTTTACAAGAGATGAAGTAAACAAAATGATTAATGCTGAAAAGCAAAAACAAAGACAAGCAATTTTAGAAGAAATGGAAGCAAAGAAAGCAGAAGCTGATAAACTTGCAAAGATGGACGAAGATCAAAAGAAATCTTATGAATTAGAGCAAGAAAGAGCTAGAGCAAATAAAGCTGAAAATGAACTAAATGCTTATAGACTAAAAGACGAAACAATTCGCCAAGCAAGTCAAAGAGGTATCTCATTAGGATATATAGAAACTATTGATTTTTCAAAAGAAACTGCTGAAAGTATCAATTCAAAATTAGATATATTTGAAAAAGTATCAAAAGCAGAGAGAGAAAAAACAATAAATGAGTATTCTAGAGAACCTGCTCCTCAAACAGGAGATTCAATTGAAGGTTCTAAACCAGAAAGTCAAATGACTTATGAAGAACTTTGCAAATTATCAAAATATAAAAATTAAAAGAAAGAAGGTATAAAAAATGGCAGATTTTACAAGTACAGGAACATTTAACAAAAAATACTTTAATGAAAGAGCATTCGGTGCTTATTATGACACAATCCCACAAGAAAGATTAAATTTATTAATAAAATCAGGAGTATTACAAGGAAACAATAGAATAAGAGAAATGTTTGCATCACAAACTGGTGCTGAATATGGAATAATTCCAATGATAGGAAGATTAAAAGGAAAACCAGTAAACTATGATGGAAAAACAAAATATGATGAAGGAAAAACATTACCAACATATAAACAAGGTGTTGTTGCTATTGGTAGAAAAGACAAGTTTTATGAAGATGACTTTACATATGATGTAACATCTAAAAAAGACTTTATGAGTCAAGTTGCAGACCAACTAGGAGATTACTGGGATAGCGCATGGGAAGATGTATTATTAATTATAACAAAAGCATTATTCTCAATGAAATCAGATGCAGGTAAAGTTTTTGCTTCAAAACACACATATGATATATCAGGAGAAAAAGAGTCATCAGTAGCTGAAACAACATTAAATACAGCGTTACAAAAAGCATGTGGAGATAGAAGAAGAAACTTTAAATTAGCAGTAGCAAACTCTGTAATAGTAACAAATCTAGAAGGAAAAAAATTAGTAACAAACTTAAGATACAATGACCCAAATGGAATTGAAAGAGAACTAAATGTTTATACATGGAATGGAAAATTATTAATTGAATATGACGAAATAACAGAAGAAGAGGGAGACCCAATATATGCAAAAACTTCTGATAAAACTTTAACAGAAAGAAAAACATATTATACAAAAAGCGGAACAAATTATACAGCAGTTGCAGAACCTTCTGTTGAAAATATTGGAAACTATTATGAAGTTTCAGGATATGGAGATTCTAAGTATGTTACTTATGTTTTCGGAAAAGGAGCATTTGACTATGAAGACTTAGGAGCAAAAGTACCTCATGAAATGGATAGAGATGCTGATAATGATAGAGATTACTTATATGAAAGACAAAGAAAAGTAATGGCTCCTCATGGTGTTAGTTACTTAATGAAAAATCAAGCAACAGATTCACCAACAGATGAAGAATTAGCAGATGGAGCAAACTGGGATTTAGTAGTAGGTTCTGATGGAAATACATATAACCATAAAGAAATCGCTATAGCAAGAATAATCTCAAAAGGATAGAAAGGAAGGCAATAGATGTTAGAACAAATAAAGCAAAGATTAGGAGCAAATTACATTGAAGATACAGATAATGTAATAAAAGACATAATAGATGATATGACTTCTATTGCCTGTGCTGCTTCTAATCGAAAAGAAGATGATAAAAAGTTATTTCCATACATAAAAAAAGCTGTTATATCCGAATATTTATGCAGAGGAGCAGAAGGCCTTTTATCAAGAAATGAAGGAAGTGTTTCTTCAACATTTAATGATATAGAAAAAAAATTAAGGATAGATGTATCAACAATAAGGAGGCTACTTTAATGTTATTACGAGATTTAACAAAAGTCTACATATCAGAATATAAAGAAATAGAAGACCATCGGAGAAACAGAAAAAAAGTGGAGATATAAAGGAAAAGGCTTGTCGGTAAAAGAAATAAATGAAATTTCATTAAAAGACTTGAATGAACTAGAAGTATATAAATTAGCAAAGGAAAGTAATGTTGGTATAGCTTATTTAAATATTCAGCAGGATATAAATGAACTCGATAGGAAATCAACAGGAGAAGTTGACTATAGTAGATATAAAGCAAGAACTACAAGAAAGTATCTTATAAATAAAGGTGATGGAATATCATTTGAAAATATATCGGAGCTAGAAGATTTTACACCAGAATATTATGTAAAAGATACTTTAAAAATAGGTAGTACAATGTTATATATATTGGAGAAAATGCAAAAATGATTAATTTTAATTGTAACATAAAAGTAAAACATAATTTTAAAAATATAGAAGCTATAATTCAAAAGGTACCAGAGATGGCAAAAGAAATAACAGAAGATGTTTTAAATAACATTAGAGGTTATGCAATAAGGCTAGAAAAAGGTCATAATTCAGAAGGAATTTTAGTCGAAATGGTTGATATGTCTACTAAAGAGGTAAAAGGAAGGGTTTATGCAGATCCTTCTAGATTTATGTCTAATGGAGTCTCATATTTATTTTTTGAATACTTTGGAACTGGTGTTAATGCTGAGATGGAACATGTGGGAAAATCAAAACACTTCATTCAAAGTGGTTACACAGAATGGTTTATTCCAGTAAATAAGGTTGAAAAAGCATTACCTTATCCAGTTGTAAATATTCAAGGAATGGACTTTTATATAGCTCATGGAATGAAGGCAAATCATTTCCTTGGAGATGCTGAATTTAAAAGTAGAAATGAAAATGCAGAGATTATCAAGGAAAAATTAGATCAGATGTTAAAGGAGGTATGCAAATGAGAGATTTAAGTATAAAAGATTTTAGTGATTTAATATATGAACAACTAGAAACATTAAAATATAAACAAATATTAACAAATCCAACAACAACAAGTAAATTTCCTTGTTTAGAATTACATACACCTTTAAAGTCAGTAAATTTAACTGAAAACGCATTTCCAATTAAGTCTACATTTCAAATATCAATAACATGTTGGAATGAAAAACAAAGACAAGCAATGCAAATGACAGATGAAGTTAGTACAAGACTTCAAGAATTAAATTTTATAAGGACCAATACCAGCCCAGCAATATACGATTCTATATTGCAAAAATATGGTATAACAATAACATTTGAGGTCATTTATAATGCAATAATGAACTCATTTGATTTTATAAGATAATAGGAGGAATAAAAAAATGGCTAGTAATGAAATAAAAGACACAAATACAATAGCAGACCAAATGCCTGATATAAGTAAATGGGTGAAAGTTTGGTATTCTGAAACAAAAACAGGAGAAAGAACACAAGTTGCTTTTACTGAAAAAGTACCAGCATTAGAAGAAGCACCAGATGCAGTAACTGGATCTGCATTGGATTTAGATTATGAATTTTCAGTACCAGGAATAAAAAAGGCATCTAAGATTGAATTAGATATATACTTTACACATACACAACATAAAAAATTAAGAAACTTAATGAACAAAGACTTGTACTGGTTTTTCCAAAATCCAGCACATACTGCTCCATCAGGAAGTCAACCATTAGTAAGAACATTAAAAGGACAAATGTTTGTTACAATGGGAGAAGTATCAGTAGGAGAATTTTTAAAAGAGACAGTTACAATATATAAAAATAGTGATGTGGAAGAAAGCGACGGCTTTCCCACAGCCTAGTTCTGATGTAAGTGTCGTGTCAGAACAAATAGGAATAGACACTAACAAAGAGAAGGCAACAAAATAAAGCCTTCTCTCTTTTGCAAAGGAGAGAAAAATGGAATTAGTAACAAGAAAGAAAACAATAAATTTAGTATTTACAACAAGAAAAATAGTAAATATAACTAATATATTAAAGGAAAAGAATTTTGAAGATTTATATTTTAAAGCTGTAAACGAAAATGATTTAGATGCTTTAGCAAAAATAATATATGCGTTTGCAGAAGATGAAGCGGGAATGAAATCATTTAAAACAAGTGATGAAGTTTTTGAATTTATAGATGATTATAAAGAAGAAAACAACAAAGCATATGGTGATATATTTAATGAAATAGCAGGTGCAATAAATGATGAGGTTTTTTTCAAAAGCCAAATGACAAAAGAGGAAATGGAACAGAAAATATCAAATCCATTATCAGGAATCAATATGGAATCACTAATCAAGACATCAGCAGAGAAAATAATAGGACAATTGGCAGAAAGAGAAATATTTTTAGAGGATTAGATGGAATATTAGAACAAGTAAGTAATGCTGACAATACAACTGATTTAATATATTCATTAGAATTATTATCATATTTTTTTGGACTAAAACCTAGTGAATTTTGGAATGGAAGGTATAAAGATATAGTTAATTATTGCCAAGCTAATTTAATAAAAAGAAATGATGATTTAAAAACGCAAATTAATTTAAATGAAGCAACGACAAATAAATTAATTGCAGGTGATTGTATGAATCAAAATGCAAAATCAATACTTATTAGAGATTGCTATAAAGAATTATTTTAAAAAAACAATATTTTCGACAAATTTCGACAGATTTTGCAAAAGTAAAGTAGTATAATCCTTTTATAGGATAAATAAAAGGAGGAATCATTATGGAAGAAAAGAAAAAAAGTGGCTTTGCTACTGCAGGATTAGTATTGGGAATAATAGGAATATGTACATCATTTATTCCAATTTTAAATAATATTTCATTCATCTTAGGATTAATAGGAATTTTATTTGGGATTGTTTCTTTAATAAAAAAGGCAAGTAAAGGACAAGCAATAGCTGGTATAATTATATGTGTTTTAGCAATGGTGATAACTATTAGTTCTCAACAAGCTTTATCAGAGTCTCTTGATACAATAGGAAAAAATCTTGATAAAGCAACTGGAAATAGTACAGAAGAAGTATTAACAAACGATGTTGATGTTCAAATTGGAGAATTTGAAGTTTCAAAAGGAGAATATGGAATAATAGATACACAACTTGTTGTAAAAGTAACAAATAAAACAAGTGAAACAAAATCATTTAATATTCAAATAGAAGCAGTAAATGCAGATGGCTCAAGAATTATAAGTGATTATATATATGCTAATAGTTTGAATGCTGGACAAAGCCAAGATTTCAAGTTGTTTGAATATGTGGAATCAGAAAAATTAGATGCAATGAAGAATGCAACTTTTAAAATTGTAGAAGCATCTATGTATTAATAAAAATAAAATAAAAACACTTACTTAGGTAGGTGTTTTTTTATTGGGAGGAAATATGGTTGAAATAATAATAAATGACAACATTACAAGTATAAAGACAAATGATATACAAGTGATAATTGAAGGAGATTTTCAAATAAAAAAAGAAGGTGCCGAAGCACCTGTAATTAATGTGGCATCTGTATAAATGCTGCTAGAATTTGAGCAATAGCTGTTGGTAACCAAGAGTGTTTGGCAAGTAAATCGCTGAATTTTGATAGTTTGCCTTTATGAAAATCATCATTTTCCATTGATTGTCGCAATAATTCAACTAACTCATATAATTGTTCTTTATCTTTTTCTCCATAAAGTTCAATGAGTTTTTTTAAATCATCAATGTTAAATGAAGAATTATTTAATATTGCTTGTTGCTGATTACCAATAATAGAATTTGAAGCATTGCTAATATTGTATATAGTTGATTGAGATTGTGAAGAAGGAGATGTATTTTGATAGTAAGCTTTTATTTGATAAATTTCTCCATTATAAGTTGAGGTGTCAATATCAGTGACAAAGTATTTAATGTTTGAATTTGGATTAGATAAAACATCACCTATCTGAATATCAGCGTCTGGATAAAAACCTATATATTTTTTATTACTACCCTTTTCGGTGTTTTTTAGACCTTTTATAGTGTAAAGAAGATTAGAATCTCTATGTACTTCAAAATCAATCATATGATGTCTAAAACTATTTAATGGATTCAATATTTTCACCACCTTTCTAAGATAAGATAGATAGATTATATAACAAAAAATATAAAAATGAAAGGAGGACTAGCTTATGACAGTGGAAGAGATAGAAATCATTGTAACTGCAAAAGTAGAAGAAGCATTAAAAGAATTTGAGAAGTTTTTACCAACAATAAAACAAGTAATGAAACAAGCACAAGAAGCTTTTTCAAAAGTAGATATGAAAGCGTTTCAAAAAAATATCAATCAATCATTGTTGCTAGTAAAAAAACAATTAGCAAATTTGAAAAAGAGTTCTGAAAATAATCAAATAAAGATTAAAATAACAAATGCAGAAGCAATAAAACAAATAAGACAAGTAAAAAAAGAATTAGATGCATTACACAAGCAACATACTGCACGGGGATATAAGCATAAAAAGTAATAATATAAAAGGTTCAAAAGAAAATACTAATGGTAATTTTGATCCAAACGATATTAGTGGAATGACAATAAATGGACAAACATTTAATATAAAGAATATTACTGGTTATTCTAAAGAAATAATGAAATTAACAGGACATTTAAAGACACTGAAAAGTACATCAGAAGATGTTAAAATTCCGGAAATAAAAGCACCTGAAATTAAAACTCCAGAAACCAAAATAACTGGATATAGAGGAAGCATTAATAATAATACAGAAAATATAAAACCAGATACAAACTCAATTAATTTATGGGATATGATAAGAAGTAAAATTCAACAAGTTATTCCATTTGTTAGACAATTTAAAGATCAAATGCAACAAGTTGGAGGCTCAAAAGAATTAGAATTAGTAAAATATAAAATAAGTGAGGTAGAAGAAAAACTAGAAAACGCAAAAGAGGGTAAGATACATTTAAACACTAAAGAAATAATAGAAGCTGAAGCAGAATTAGAAAGATTAAACAATAAAAAAGATAAGCTAGAAAAAGGTGGCAAAGGAAACTTTTTCTCTAGCTTTTTTTCAAGTTTAAAGAAAATAACACCATCTATAAATAATATATCAGGAATAACAATTAAAATTAAAAATCAAATAAAACAATGGAATGGTGGAATAAAAAATGGACTAGGACATGTATTAAAATATGCTACAGCATTATTTAGTTTAAGAAGTGTTTACTCTACATTAAGTGGTAGTGCTCAGGCTTGGCTAGGAAGTCAAAATAAAGAAGCACAACAATTAAGTGCAAATATAGAATATATGAAATATGCAATGGGAAGTGTATTTGCACCAGTTATACAATATGTAACTAGTTTAGTATATCAATTGATGAAAGCTATTCAAAGTGTAGTTTATGCAATGTCAGGAGTAAACATATTCGCTAAAACAACAGCTTCATCAATGAAAAATACATCAAGTAGTGCAAAACAAGCAAGTAAATCTTTATCAAGTGTACATAGCGAAATTAACAATGTTTCAGATAATAAGAATAATGAAAATAGTTCAAACAATCCTAATATAGATTTATCAAAAATGGATAGTAATTCTAATCCAATAATTGATGCGATAAAACAAGGAAATTGGTATCAAGTAGGGGAAACAATTGGTAAAAAAATAAATGAAGCAATAAATAGTATACCTTGGGATAAAATTCAAAATACAGCAAAGAAAATAGGAACTAATATTGCACAATTTTTTAATGGTGGAATAAAAGAAACTGATTGGAATAAGGTTGGAAATACATTTGCACAAGGTATAAATACTATTATATATTTTGGACAAAGTTTTTTAACGACATTTAATTGGAAAGACTTTGGAAAAGCTGTTGGAAATGGATTAAGTTCCTTTATTAAGAATATTAATTGGAATGCTTTAGGCAATACTTTATCGGTTGGAATAAAAGGAATTTTTAATTCAATAACAGGTTTTTTTGAGGCCTTTGATTGGAGTGTTGTTGTTGATGGATTATTAGATTTTATAAAGGGATTTGATTGGAACGGAGTATCAGATGCAATCTTTAAAGCTTTGGGTTCTGCCTGTGCAAGTTTAGTTAATTTAGGCTGGATTATTGGAGAAAAAATAAACATAGCAATTGATAATGCAAAAAAATATTTTCAACAAAAAATTGAAGAATGTGGTGGAGATATTACTAGAGGAGTATTTAATGGAATTGTAGATGCAATGTCTGGAATTGGACAATGGATTCATGAACATATATTTACACCATTTATAGAAGGATTTAAAAATGTATTCAAAATCCATTCACCATCGTTAGTAATGACTGAAATGGGGAAATTTATAATTCAAGGATTGTTAAATGGAATTACAAGTTTAATTGATAATATAAAACAAACATGGCAAAGTATAAAAAATAATATATTGGAAGTATCTAATGATATAAAGAATAAAATTTCTAATACATGGGGTAATATAAAAAATATTACTAGTGAAAAATGGAATAAGATTAAAGATGATGTTTTTTATGTGTGGGATAAGATAAAAATAAATGCAAATGAAAATTTTGATAATATTAAAACAAAAATATCAGATACTTGGAAGAAAATAAAAGATGATAAAAATTTGTCAAACATGTCAACAATGATACATAATACATTTGATAACCTTGGGAATAATGCGAAAATATGGGGGAAAGATTTAGTGAGCAATATGGCTTCAGGTATTAAAAACAACATAGGAAGAGTTACTAGTGCAGTAAATTCAGTGGCAAATAAAATAAAAAGCTTATTGGGATTTTCTGAGCCAGAAGATGGACCATTAAGCAATTTTCATACATATATGCCAGATATGATAGACTTAATGGTAAGTGGAATAAAGGCTAATACAAATAAAGTAAAAAGTGAAATAGAAAATTTGGCAAACATGATGTCATATACAATTAATACTGATTCAATAACTAGATTTAATCCAATTCAACCTAAAATAGATCCTATAAATATTCAACCATCAAATATTGCAAATACATTTGAAGATGTATTATCAGATTTTGCATCATTAGATAATAGCGATAGACCAATAAATTTAACAATTAATGTAGGAAATAAAAAACTAGGACAAATATTATTGGATGATTTAAGAGATAAAACAAGAAGAACAGGAAAAGATATAGAAGCTTTAATAGGAGGATAAAATTATGTTATGGAGAGAACATGGAAAAGAAGAAAATTTACCAACACCAAGTACATATAGTGCAGACATAGAAGATACAGACAAAGATAGTTATACATCAAACGATGATGGTTCTTTAATTGATAATCCCATTGCAGTAGGAATGTTAAAGCTTTCTATGTCATGGGATTTTAATACAGAAGAAGAAGCAGAAGAATTATGTCAAAAAACATTTAAAAATCCATTAATATTAGATGTAAAAGTTCCAGTAGTACCAGGTGGCTTTTTAGAAGGCGTAAAATTCAGAGTTTCAAAAAGAAAAGTTGACATGATAAAAACAGAAAAAGGAACAGAAACAGAAAAGACAAAATGGAAAACATCATTTAATTTAATGCAAAAAGAATTAACAGATGCACAAAAGCAAATTGTTTTGGAGGTAAACGATGTATAAAGGATTAACAGAAAAAGCAATAAAAACAATATATAAAAGCAATGCACTAACAGTTACTAATATTTATATAGATGATGTATTATTAAATCCCAAATATTTGCTAGATTTTAAACATGGAGGAGAACTATTTGATGAAAAATTAGAGTTGGGAAGTGTTCCAAGTCAATACATAGAGATGAAAATACACAAAAGTTCTGGAATAATAAGCGCTAAGACAATAAGAATAGAATATGGTGTTTTAGTAAATCATGCAATAACAGTTGCAGAACTAAATAAAATGCTAGTATGTGATCTAAACAAATTACAAGTAAAAAGTTTAGCAAAACATGATGATAGTTTTGAGATGATGCCAATACGGAATTTATAATGTAGATAACTATGACAATGAAGATGACAATGTAATAAATATAAAAGCTGTAGATAATATTATAAAATTAGATACAGACGATGGATATTATGATGCTAGTGAATTGATAAAGAAAAAAGGCTATGCAACTTTAGGTGAAATAGCAGAAGATATATGTAAAAAGAAAGGGCTTGAATTAGAAACAAGCTCTTTTATTAATTCTAATAAAAAAATATATGTTTATGACAATGAAGTAAAAGCAAGAGAGTATATGAGTTATATCTCAGAAAAAGCAGGAGGATTTTGTTGTGCTAGTAGAACTGGTAAAATTCAAATAAAAAAACTAGGAGAAGATGAAGAAATAATTCCTCAAAGGTTATTTAAAACTTACAAATGGGGTGAAGGACATCAGATATCAAGAGTAGCTTATGAGAATGGAACAGAATCATTTAAAGTAGGAGATGAAACAAAAGATACACTTTGGATTAGACAAGAGAATTTATTTATTAGCGAAGAAGATGATATCCAAAAAATATATGATGCTGTAAAAGATTTAGATTTTTATAGTTTTGAAGGAACAACAATAATAAATCCAGCTGTTGATATTGGAGATATTATTAATATTGATGGCAAAAAGGTAATTTATCAAGGCGAAATGACATTAAACAAACGATTTATAGCAGGCATAAAAAGTAAAATAGCAATAAAACAAAAACAAGATACAACAACAAGAAAACAGAGTCAACAAGTTATAAATAGAAAAATTCAAAGTCAAATAGACGAAGAAAATTTAAAATTAACTCAATTAGCTAAAGAAACAACAGAAAATACTGAAAAGCTTACACAACATGAACAAACAATAGATAGTATAAGTGATAAGGTATCGCACATAGAAGAAACAACAAATACAATTGAAGGAAATAATACAATATCATTAGAAAATGCAGTTTCAGGAGAACTAATTGAGTTACACATATATGGAAACAATGATGTATTTAGTAGTTTAAAAATTGGTGATGATGTAGTTTTAAGTGATGATTTGTATTTACTTGGAGATAGCATAATTGTAATAACAGATTCAAAAGGAAATTCAAAGGAATATGAATTAGAAATTAAAGATGTATTAAGACAAAAAGACGACGTTTATGATGAGTATGTTTTTAAAGACGGAAAAGCTCAAATAATTCGTCGAATTAATTCGGATGGAACAATTAAGGTAAAAGAAACAATAGAGGATTTAGGGGCATTCTCAATTGAATTATTTGATGGTACAAATACATTATCAATAAAAAACTATACAGCAAGTTTAAAAGCTAAATTTGCAATTAAAAATGATATGACTAATATTTATGCTTCAAAGGTTGAAATGAATAGTGCAATAAATCAAACAGCAGAAAAAGTTGATATTAATGTAAATAAAAAGCTTGAAAGTTATTCTAAAACAACTGAAATGAACGCGGCAATTAATGTTAAAGCAGAAGAAATAAATCAAGAAGTAAAAAAGAAGGTTGGAGAAGATGAAATTATTTCAAAGATTAATCAAAGTGCTGAAAAAGTTCGGAATTAATGCAAATAAAATTGAATTATCAGCAAATGATATTTTAAATTTGTTAGCAGGTAATGAAATAAACTTATCTAGTAAAAAAATTACTATCAAAAGTGATAATTTTAGTGTTGATAAAAATGGAATTATGAAATGTGTTAATGCTATTTTGAATGGAGCTAAAATAGTAGGAAATTATTCAGAAAATGATATACCATTAGAAATAACTTCAGAAAAAGATGGGGGTTATTATAAAACACAAATTGCACCAGGTGAAATAAAACTAAAATGGGGAAATGATATACTGGAATTATATCCTAATAATCTTTATCTGAAGTATTATTCAGCCGGTGCTGGTGCAGAAGTTTTACAATGTCTACAAAAATATGGATACTATGTTGAATGTAATGGTGAATCTTCTAGTGTATCTTATGATGGAATAGAAACACCTAAATTAGTAGTAAATGGTGAAGGAAAAGCAATGTATGGAAAAACATTGGATCATATGTATAGGTGCCATTGGACTGGTAGCCAACTTCAATTTTGGGTAGATACAACTAATGTTGGAACATTATCAGATAAAAGATTGAAAAAAGAAATAAAAGATATTGATGATGATTTTATAAAAATAATAAATGAAGTAGAAATGAAACAATTTAAAGTTGCAAATAGAAATGGCTTAATTTCATTTGGTATTCTAGCACAAGATCTAATGGAGATTTTTGAAAAATATAATAAAAATCCTTTTGATTACGAAATTGTACAAGAAACTTTGTACAAAGAAGGTGATGAAACAACTTATTATACTATAGATTATGAACAATTTTTAATATTAAAACAAAGAGCAACAGATATACAAATAAAACAATTAGGGATAAGACTTAAAGAAATGGAGGAAAAATTCAATGAAATTAATAGATTGGATAAATAAGGTAACAAAGTTAAATCAAAGCACAATGACTGAGTTTCAAAATAATATTGAAACTGGAAAGCAAGATAAAATGAAAGAAGGAAAATGGACTCCAAGCATCAATACTGTAGAGAATAAAGCTCCAACCATAACATATACTACTCAAGTCGGAAAATATGAAAGAATAGGAAAACTTGTTTTTGTGGATTTTTATGTAAGAGGTAAAATTACAAAATTAAATGGAACTGAAAATTATGCTGTTATTGAAGGTTTGCCATTTGTACCAAGAGACAAGTATTTTGGACAGCAATCGTTGAATGTGGCTCTAGTATATTCATTGTTGGAAGATAATTTGAATACGACATTTATTCCTCAAGATGGGAAAATAAGAATACAATCAGTATATAGCTCTGCTAAAAAATTAAAAGTAACTGATACTAGTTATTTTGAAGTAGCAGGTAGTGGCTGGTATGAAACTGATGATTAAAAGGAGGATTATATGGCAGTAAAAAAGATTGAAGAATTAAATATACATAGAGATGTAAATTCTACAGAACAATTTGATGTGCAAGGTTATTTAAATGAAAACTGGGATAAAATACAAGATATAGTAGATAACAATGCAGAAGAATTAATGCAAGCGCAAAAAGATATAAGTACATTAAAAGAAGACAATAAAACAAATAAAAGTAGTATAGATGTTTTAAAAAAAAGCAATGAAACAAGAGATGGAAAGATTTCTAAAAATACAGAAGATATAAAAATTATAAATAAAAGCCTAGAAAACATAAATACAAAAGATAAAGAACAAGATGGGAAGATAACTTTAAATAAAGAGTCAATTAAGGAAATACAAGCTGAAAACGAACGCTTGAGAGAAGATATAAAAAGTATTGCAACAATTGGTGAGGCGAGTGGAGAGAATATACATTTAGAAGATAGTTCAGAGGCAAGATGTGAAATTAAGATTTGTGGAAATCACCAACAAGATACTAGAGAGGGATATAATCAATTTAAAATAACATCTACACAAACTCAAAGTGCTGGTGTTACTATAACAAAAATTGATGAGTCAAGTGTTTCGTATCAGGGAACAACTACAGGAATGTTTACACATATGTTAGTTGTATATGATGGTAAAGGACTGGAAATAACTAAACAAATGTATTTAAAAGCTTTTGGTAATTTAACAAATGCAATTTTGTCAGTAAAATTAATAAAAAATGGTAAAACAGAATCAAGTTATTTAAGGGTTTCTCCTGATTTGATTTTAAGTGCAGGAGATGTTTTGCAACAAATATATGTTCAGCAACAAAATACTGGAATTTTAGTTAGTGGAACTTTGCAAGTTTTATTGACAGACTACGAGAATAAAGACAAACCATACGAGCAATACGGAACAAGTCCAAGCATAGATTATCCGAGTCCAGTAAAGAGTGTTGGGGATAATGTGAATTTGTTCCCTGGTTGGGAGATGGGTACTATTGATACTGCTACGGGTAATAAAATTACAGACCCATATTATATTAGAAGTGTTGATTTTATTCCTATACTTCCTAATATAGATTATACCATTTATTCAATAAATTCTTTTGGTTTTGATAGTTTAAATACTGCATTAAGGCTATATGACAAAGATAAAAAATATTTAGGAAGTCAATATTTAGGAGAAATTTTAGAAAAAAATCTCACATTTAAAATTACTAATTTGGACGCAAGATTTATGATACCAACTAGTACAAATGGTCAAAAAAATGTAATTCCAGGAAATGCTAAAGTTGATATTAAGTTAGAAAAAGGTATAATAGCAACACCATATTCTTCTTACAATTATGGTAGTGCAAAAGTTGATATAGTTAATGAAAACATTTTTAATACAGAGAATGTTAAATCAACATCAGAAGTAAGTGTAGTTGATAATAAAAATGGTGTGTTGGAATTACAAGGAGTAAATGGATTTTGGAAAGGAATAACTACAACACAGAAATTTGAAACAGGAAAAAGAGTATATATAAAATGTAAAGTTGTAGAAGGAACAGGTTCATCAGGTAATATAGGTATTAAAGATACTAATGGAGATGACATATTAGAAAATTATAAAGTTTCTAATAATTTAATAAGTTGTAGTTTTATTTCAAAAGGTATTACTAAAATTTTCTTTAGATGCAATGGGACTTCTAATAACGGTAATATTAAATACTCTGATATAATGTTTAGTTATGAAGATATAGACTATGTACCGAATCAAGAACAATCATATTTAGTAGATGTTCAACAACCGATGTTCGAAGGTGATACTTTTGTAAAACAAGATGGAAAATGGTATGAGAAACATAATTGGAAAACAATGAGTTTTGATGGACAGAATATGGGTTCACAAGCAGGAGGAAGTTTTGCAGATTTTAAAGAAAATGGAAATATTGTTAGAGTGTTTGAAATTAAAGATTTGTTAATAAGTTCTGTTAGAAATGATATTTTTTGCGACAAACTTCCAAGACAAGCAGATTCGATGTGGAATGGAAAGAGTACTGGAATACAATCTTGGCAGGGACAAAATAAAATCTTAATTTCATTGCCATTTGATGATGTAGAGAAAAAGTATGGACAAAAATTAACAGTAGATAATTATGTTACAGCTTTTTATATGTATTTACAAGATGAAGTGCTTATAATAAGTTATCTATTAGCAGAACCAAAATTGTTAGAATGTACAGAAGCCCAGAGCAAAGTATTAGATGAAATATACAATAAAGCACATACATATAAAAACATAACAAATATCTCAGCTGAATCATCAGAAGTAAATCCGATTATAAATGTAAAATATTTAAAAGAGGCAGAAACAGAACATAACAAACTTCAAGCACAAATAGATGAGATAAAACAATTATTAAGTACAACAGAAACAAGTGCAATGTTATTGAATAACATGCAAACAGATTTAGAAAGTGAGGTGTAAAAGATGATAACTGAATTATTAAAGAGACTAATCACAAAGAAATATTACAAAGAAAAGACAGACATAGAGAACAAATTAAATGTATTTTATGCAATGAGCAAAATCAGTGATGAAGAATTTGCAGAATTGACATTACTAGTAGAAGATACATATGTAGATTTAGAAGATTCTACAGAAGAAGTTGTAAAAAATACAGAGGAGGAATAGAATGTGGAAACAATAACGAGTTTTTTTACAAAACTAACTCCACTAATATTATCTATAACAGCATTAATTGTGGCAGTGATAAAATCCAAAAAGGAAATAGAAGAAACACTGCCACAAAAGATAAAAAAACAATGTAATATTGATATGTGCATTATAAATAGATTAGAGAGTGTAAAAGAGTTTTTAAAAGCTGACAGAGTACAAATTTATGATTTTCACAACGGTATACATTACGCAAATGGAAGAAGTGCATTAAAAACATCATGCAGTTATGAAGTTGTACGAGCAGGAATAAAGGGACACCAGAAGGAATTACAATCAGTTCCATTAAGTTGTATACCTAGATTTATCAAGGCTTTGTTAAATCGTGGAGAATTAAAAATAAATGATTTGGAAGAAATAAAAAGTACAATGCCAGCAACATATGAGTTAAAAAAAGACCAGGGAGTGGCTTCATTTTTTGATGTTATATTAAATAACAAAGAAAGAGAAGCAATAGGCTTTTTAGCAATTCAATATGAAAATAAAGATAAAGTAAATTTTACAAAAGAAGAAATGAATGAAATCTTAAAACTTAAGTTTTTCATAGAAGAAAACTTAGAAAAAATGGTTACAAAAAAGTAGGAGGTAATAAGTATGAATCCAACAACAATAATAGAAATAGCAATAGTTGTAATTGCAATATTAGCTTTTATATTGTATTTGGTTTGGCAAATAAAGAAAAAAGGATTAAGAGCAACAGCAGTAGATTTAATAGTAAAAGCAGAAGAGATGTTTAGACAAGGTGATAATGAAAACAAATTGAATTATGTTATAGATAAAATAATATCAATAACAATACCAAAGCCATTAAGTCTATTTATAACAAGAGATTCAGTAAAAAGTTTTGTTCAATCAGTATTTGATGAGACCAAAAAAGCTTTAGATTATGTGCCAAGAAAGGAAAATTAATTATGGGAAGTAAAGAATTTATTGAAAAATGTAAAGAAATAGTAAAACAATATACACTTGAACATTTAGACAAAAGTGATAATATTCCTGAATTTGATGTGTTTGTAGTATGGAGTTGCAAAACATTACAAAATAGTAAAGCATTGTTAAGTACAAGCTTACCTGATGGAATGTATTATGAACTTACATATAACGGAGATAAAAAAGAGTTATACTTTGATGCATATAAGAAATTTGAAAATAAATGTATTAAAGTAGAGGAGGAATAGTTATGGGAGATAACATAGTAATAGAAAATGTAGAGTTCGATGAAGAATTATACAATAAAAATGTTGCAGAAAATGATTTCTCAAATTCAGAAACAAACGGAATAGGAGATGATAGCAATGCAGATAACTAGAATGTTAGTACCACAAAACAAATATGACATAAAATGTCCATATGAAATGCAACCAGAATTTATTATAGTTCATAATACGGCAAATGATGCATCTGCAATGGCAGAAGTATCATACATGATAGGGAATAACAATAAAACATCATTTCATTGTGCTATAGATAATGTTCAAATAGTGCAAGGAATATCATTTAATCGTAACAGCTGGAACGCAGGTGACGGAAGAAATGGTAAAGGCAATAGAAAAGGAATTTCTATAGAAATATGTTATTCAAAATCTGGTGGAGAAAGATTTGATGATGCAGAAAAGTTAGCTGCAGAATATATAGCATATTTATTGAAACAATATAATTGGGGAATTGATAGAGTTAAAAAACATCAAGATTTTGCAAATAAATATTGTCCACACAGGACATTAGACCTTGGCTGGGATAGATTTTTAAACATGATTAAATCATATTTAGAAGATAAACCAATAAATAATGAAGAAATAGAAAATGGGAGTGATGAAGAAGTGAGAACATATCAAAATGGTAGTACAAGTGAGATTGTATATGCAGATACAAATTGTACAAAAAGAATTGGTAGTTTAGATCCAAGAGAAAGCTGTGATTGTTTTGGAATATTTAATGATAGAGCTATGGTTAGATATCAAGTAAATGGAACAAACAATTATAAAATAGGCTTCTGTAAATGGCTTGGAGGAGTGAAATAATGTATGGCGAATGGATGAAAGATTTTCCAATTATTGTTGGAACAAAAAATAAATAATTAATTAAGAGGCAGATTTTTATTCTGCCTTTTACAATTCTGAAATTATTGTTTTCAAAGTATCTATAATAAGATTTTTTTTGGTGGTTGGATAAATATAATTATCTTTTAAACAAATATCGTTTAATATTTGTTGACCATTTTCATCTTGGCATTCAAAAATAATGTCTTGAATTTTTTTATAAACTTTTGGAATGTTCGATTCTAGTGAGTTAATTTTAAAGTATCCAATTAAATTGTTAATAGTGTTAAGCTGAGATTTGAAAAGTTGAAACTCTTTAATTTGTAGTTTGGGTTTTAGTTTTAACAATTCATCAATGTTTGATTGCAATTCTAATGTACCAATTGATCTTAAACCTTTTAATTTTTCTATGTTTGATTTTAGTATTTCTTTATTACTAAAAGTAAAGCTTTCAAACCAAGTTTTATTGTTTTCGTATTCTTTTAAGTTAATCAACTCGTTATGTAATTTATCTTTATCATAAATATATTCAATTGATAAGAAAATATCTTCAAATTTTGTAATATCTTTTTTTATGTTGGATTTCAACTTTGATATTTTTTCTTCTTTTTGAACATTAAAAGATATTAATGCTGTAAGCGAACTTAAAATGGTGCCAGTAAAAATATTAAGTGCTATATTTTGTAGATAATTAATTGTACTACTATCATTATCGTTAGTATTATTAAATGAAAATAATATTAATGAGGCTATTAGAAAAATTATAGTAATTATAGAACATATAATACAGATTATTTTATTTTCTTTCATAAAGATTCCTCCTTTTTTCTACACTATATCACAAAATAACAAAAAATGTTGTTAAATTATGTCGAAAATGATAAAAATAAATTTTAAACTAAAATTTGAGGCATAAAACTATATTGTTCAAAAATAAAAACGGCTTAAAATTGATTTTAACGACACAATGAAATGCAGTATTTTCAGTACTTTCAGAAAAAAATACAAGTTCGACAAATTACAACAAACAATTAACATAAAATGTGATACAATGAATATAGAGGTGATCATATGCAAGAATATTATTTAAAATCTTTACAAATGATAAAAAATCTCAATATAAAAAGCAAGAAAGAGTACAACAAGTTATTAGCTGATTATTTAGTTTTAAGTGTAATAAGTCTAAAATATTATGCCAAAACTAATAATTTCAAAGAAATACTAGAAAGAGCAAAAGAAGTCTAAAAGGCTTCTTTTCTTTTTGGAAAATATTACATTTCCACCAAAGTGGATAAAATGTATGCTATAAGAGTAAATAGAACATACTAAAGACAAGGTGGAAAGATGAGAATAGAAATATTATTGAAAGAGATCAGAATTAAAAAGCGGATATAGTTTAGAAAAATTATCTAAATTAACAGGAATATCAAGTTCGCATTTGAATTATATAGAAAGAAATGAAAAAGAGCCATCATTGAGCATGGCAATTATAATAGCACAAGCATTAAATATAGATATAAAAGAATTATATAAAATAGTACCATAAAAGTACTATTTTTATTTTTTGTATCGAAAAATGGCACTTTCATATAATATCCACCATAGTGGATAATTTTTACGATATTTATAAATCGAAGCTTCAAACAAACGAAAAAGGAGAATGTAGTATGAATATTGTAGAAAATGATGTAAAAGAATTAAGTGATAAATATAATAGGAGTGTAAATTTTATAAAAATGCTATTGAAAATATGTATGGATTTAAAAATATCAAATTATAAGAATGAAATAGAAAATTTCTTGAATAATCATTAATAAAAAGTTTAATAGAAAGCTTGACAAACAAAAATAATATATGTATAATCATCACATAATAATTAACACTTTTTTAACACTTTAGTTTTAGATAATTACAAATAACTATAAAGAACTTTAGTGCAAAATAATTGAAAATACTGGATTTGTACGAAAATCGAAATAAGTAAAAAGGTAAAAAAATTAATCATGAGTTCGATTCTCGTACGGGTCACCAAAATTTTATATTTAAGAGGGAGTAGTTTTAAATTGTTAATCAACAACCGCGATTCAAAAGAATCTGGTTAACAAGCTTCAAAAAAGTAAACGAGACTTTTAAAGAAAGGATATAATAATTTAATTATATTTTTTCTTTAAAAGTCTTTATTTGTTCTAAAATACATAAATAAGAATAAATATTATATGTATAACTTTAGAACTAAAGTAAAAAGGCTAAAATACAATTAGAAAAGAGAGGTAATTAGTATGGAAAAAAGTTGGTTTAATAAGACAAGCCAAGAAGTAGAACAAGAATTAAAAACAGATTATCAAAAAGGTTTAAGCAGTAGTCAAGTCCAAGAAAACATGAAAAAATATGGACTAAATGAATTACAAGAAAAGAAAAAAGATTCACTACTAAAGAAATTTTTAGAACAATTTAAAGATTTTTCAATAATTGTATTAATAATAGCAGCAATAGTATCAGGAGTAGTTGGAGTAGCACAAGGAGAAGGATTTACAGATACAATAATAATATTAATAGTAGTAATCCTAAATGCAGTAATAGGAGTAGCACAAGAAAGTAAAGCAGAAAAATCATTAGAAGCATTAAAAAAATTAAGTAGTCATGCATCAAAAGTAATAAGAAATGGAAAAGAACAAGTAATACCAGCAAGAGAATTAGTACCGGGAGATCTTGTTATAATAGAAACAGGAGATTATATAGCAGCAGACTTAAGAATAATAGAAGCAGTAAATTTAAAATCACAAGAAGCATCACTTACAGGTGAATCAGTTCCAGTAGAAAAAATAACAGAAAAAATAGATGGAAATGAAATTGGAATTGGAGACAGAAAAAATATGTTATTTTCATCAAGCTTAATAACATATGGTAGAGGAAAAGCAATTGTAGTAAATACAGGAATGAATACGGAAGTAGGAAAAATTGCAGGAATGCTAGATAATGCAGAAAAGCAAGAAACACCACTTCAACAAAAATTAAATGATTTAGGAAAAACTTTGGGAATAGCTTGTTTAGCAATATGTGCTGTAATATTTGTTATTGGATTATTACAAGGAAAAGAAATAATAGATATGTTTATGACAGCTGTATCACTTGCAGTTGCAGTAATACCAGAAGGACTTGTTGCAGTATCAACAATTGTATTAGCAATTGGTGTTCAAAAAATGGTAAAAAAACATGCAATAGTAAAAAAATTACCAGCAGTTGAAACATTAGGAAGCAGTACAGTTATATGTTCTGACAAAACAGGAACATTAACACAAAATAAAATGACAGTAGAAAAAGTATTTTGTGATGATGAATTACAAGATGTAAAAAAAGTAAATACAACAGAAGATTTCAAAAAATTAGTATATAATTGTATGTTATGTAATGATTCACGATTGCTAGAAGATGGACAATTAGCAGGAGATCCAACAGAAACAGCATTAGTTGATATGGCATTTAAACTAGATTATGAACAATCTATATATAGAGAAAATCCAAGAGTTGAAGAAGTTCCATTTGATTCAGAAAGAAAATTAATGACAACAGTTAATAAGAAAAATGGAAAATATATAGTATATACAAAAGGTGGAGTTGATGAATTATTAAAATGTTGTAACTCATTCTTATATAAAGGTGAAGTAAGAACAAGTATAAACAATTATGCAAAATGGATAAGAGAAAATAATGAAAAAATGGCCAAAGATGCTTTAAGAGTTTTAGCATTTGCATATAAGGAATTAGATCACATGCCATCAAAAACAGAAATGAAAACAATAGAAAGTGATTTAACATTTATTGGAATGGTTGGAATGATAGATCCACCAAGAATTGAAGCAAAAAAAGCAGTAGAAAAGTGTAAAAAAGCAGGAATAAAAACAGTAATGATTACAGGTGATCATAAAATTACAGCAGTTGCAATAGCTAAAAAACTAGGAATATTAAAAGATGAAAGTGAAGCTTTAACAGGAACAGAATTAGAAAAAATGACTGATGAAGAATTAACAAAAAATGTTAGAAAATATTCTGTATATGCAAGAGTATCACCAGAACACAAAGTTAGAATAGTAAAAGCATGGCAAGCAAATGGAGAAGTTGTAGCAATGACAGGTGATGGAGTAAATGACAGTCCAGCATTAAAAACAGCTGATATTGGATGTGCAATGGGAAAAGTAGGAACAGAAGTTGCAAAAGAAGCAGCAGATGTAATATTAACAGATGACAATTTTGCTACAATAGTATCAGCAGTTGAAGAAGGAAGACGAATATATGATAATATATTAAAAGTAATTCAATTTTTACTTTCATGTAATGTTGGAGAAGTTATTGTATTATTGTTAGCAACATTATTTGCACCACAAATAGGACAATGGTTTGGAATATCTGATATAACAATGATTCAAGTTTTATTGCCAATACATATTTTATGGATAAATCTTGTAACAGATACCTTCCCAGCATTAGCATTAGCATTTGACCCTGCAAATAAAGATATAATGGATAGAAAACCAGTAAAAAGAAATGAAGGAATATTTACAAAAGGAAGAACATTTAGAATTATTTATCAAGGTTTAATGATAGGATTACTTACACTTTCAGCATATTTAATAGGATTAGGAACAACACATACAGCAATAGATGGGTTAACACTAGAACAAACGAAAATAGAAGTTGGTCAAACAATGGCATTTATAGTTCTGGCATTTTCAGAATTAATACATGTGTTTAATATAAGAGATAATAAAAATTCAATATTTAAAACAGGGATATTAGGAAATGGAGTTTTAATATTAGCAATATTAGCATCAGCATTATTAATGGTTGTAATATTATTTATACCACAATTAAGAACAATATTTAGTATTCCAATCCTTCCAAGTGATAATATAATCGAAACAATTGTATTAGTATTATCACCAATAGTTATTGTTGAAATTATGAAATTATTTAAAGTAAATACAACAAGAGATGAATAACAAATAGGAAGCTTTTTCAGTAAAAAACTGAATTAGCTTCTTATTTTTTTAATTTAGCAATTTTTTATTAATATCATTTAAACATTTTTGAGAAGGTTCTTTAAAAGAAAGATACCAAGAAATGCCATTACAATTTTTCTTAATATCCTCTAGCCTTTGCTGTAATTCAGAAAAAGTTTGAGGTGGTGGAATAATAACAGGAACACCAGGTTGCCAATTAGCAGGAGTTGAAGCATCTGCACAATCAGAAATTTGTAAAGCTTCAACAGTACGAATAATTTCTGGAATAAATCGACCAATATTTAAAGGATATGTAAGAATAACACGAACAATACCATTTCCATCAATAATAAAAACATTTCTAACAGTTTTTGTTGTACTAACATCATTTGAAATCATACCATAAAGTCTAGCAATAGAGCCATTTCTATCTGCAATAATAGGAAATGGTAAAGAAACACCAGTCAAATTATATATTTCATTTACCCAAGCAAGATGTGAAGCATTACTATCAATACTTAATCCTAATAAATTAGTATTTAATTTTTGAAAAAATGGATAAGCCCTTGCGAAAGCAATCATTTCTGTAGTACATACAGGGGTGAAATCACCAGGATGCGAAAAAAATACGAGCCATTTTCCAGAATAATCACTTAGGTTTATTTTTCCAAATGTGGAATCTGCTGTAAAATCAGGAGCCTTTTGACCTAATTTTATATTTCCATTCATTAATAATTCATAGTCCATAAGTAACAGACCTCCTTTAAATATATTGTATTCAGCAAAGTTGGAATAGGCTACATATAGAAATAATATTTTTTAAAATACTTGAAATTATACGATTTTGCAAGTATAATAGTAAAGAATAGAAGTATTTTGAAAGGAATGAAATTAATGGATACAGTAAAAACATTTATAAAATATATAATATGGATAATATTATTTTGGATATTATCAGATTTCTTAATAAATGTAGGGTTAAAAAGTACATATAAAGAAATGCAAAAAGTAGAACAAATACCATCAGGAATTCAAGTCAAAGAAATAAAATCAACAGCAGTAAATGGAAAAATTAATTTAATAGTAAATTCAACAAATCTTAGTGGAAAATTTATAAAAGTAGATTTGTATTCATCAAAAGATAATTTGTTAGGTACTCAATATTTAGAAATTGGTGAAATAAAAGAAAATCAAACCAAAGAAATTGATACATATTTTAAAATAGCAGATGTTAAGAAATACAAAATATCTGTTACAGATGAAAAAGGAGAATCAACAGAAGGATTTATGGATACTGCAATGTCAGCAATTACTATAGTATTGTCTGTAATAAAATTATTAATATTAATATAAATTATGAGAAACAAAGGAGGAAGAACTTAATGGTATTAAATATTGTACAACCAGCAATTATAATATTATTAATAATAGCTACAATTTTATTTATATATTTAGGAAAAGAGTTAAAAAGAAGTTATGTAGTTGCAATACCATTAATTGGATATATAATATTATTGTTAACACACATTTTTGAAATAATAACATTACCGAGTCAATATATAGTAACATTAATTTTATGCATAATTATTGATTGTATTTTTGTATGTGTATCATTAATTGTATTTTTATTATTTAAAAAAATTTATAAGAAAAGAGAATTTTAAGATTAAATTAAAAGTATTGTATAAAGAAAGGAATAGAAAAAGATGGGCTTTTTTGATAAATTAAAACAAGGTTTAACAAAGACAAAAGAATCAATAAATGATAAAATAAATAATGTATTTAGTAATTTTAGAAAGGTTGATGAAGAATTACTTGAAGAATTAGAAGAAGCATTAATAATGTCAGATATGGGAGTAGAAACATCAACACAAATAATAAGTAATTTAAGAGAAAAAATAAAAAAAGAAAAAATAGGAGAAAGTGAACAAGTAAAAGAAGCATTAAGAGAAGAAATTGAGAAAATTCTAGAAAAATGTGATAATAGTTTAAAACTAGAAACAAAGCCATCAGTAATACTTGTTATAGGAGTAAATGGAGTTGGAAAAACAACATCAATAGGAAAAATGGCAGCAAGATTAGCAAGAGATGGAAAAAAAGTAATAGTTGCTGCTGCTGATACATTTAGAGCAGCAGCAGTAGAACAATTAGAAATATGGGCACAAAGAGCAGGAGCAGAAGTAGTAAAAAGAGAAGAAGGAGTAGACCCAGCATCAGTGGTATTTGAAGCAATAAGAAGAACTAAAGAAAGTAATGCAGATGTATTGATAATAGATACAGCTGGAAGGTTGCATAATAAAAAATATTTAATGGATGAATTAAACAAAATTCAAAAAGTAGTAAATAAAGAAATGGCAGAAGCATCAAAAGAAGTATTATTAGTAATTGATGCAACAACAGGACAAAATGCAATATCACAAGTAAAAGCATTTAAAGAACAAGCAGATATTACAGGAATTGTATTAACAAAATTAGATGGAACAGCAAAAGGTGGAGCTGTAGTTGGAATTGTACAAGAAAATGATATACCTGTAAAATTCATAGGTGTTGGAGAGCAAATTGATGATATGGAAATTTTTAATTCTAAAGATTTTGTAAAAGCAATAATATAAAAAACGTAAGATAAATATATTTGTAGTTAAACAAAATTATGAGGAGTTTAAAAAATAGATGGAAAAAAAGAAATTAAATAAAATAAAAAATATATTAGTAATAGCATTTATAGCGATATATTTAATATGTACATATTTTACATTAAGAGGGGAATATTTAGAATGTCTAGAATTAGGAGAACAATATGTTCAAAATTTTTGGACAAATATTAAATATAAATATTCAATAATGGGAATAAGTTTTGTTGTTATTTCAATATGTATGTTTATCACTAATATAGGAATAAAAAAAGGTCTAAAACCATTTTTTGAATCAGAAAATAAAACAATGCCAAAACTTCCAAATAAATCTTTAATATTTGTTGTTGCGATAATAGGTAGTATAATTTTTTCAAATAATATAGTCGAAAAAGTATTATTATGTGCAAGTAAGGTATCATTTCAAAAAACAGATATGATATTTAATATGGACATTTCATATTATATGTTTACCAAACCATTAATAGAAGCAATTATAAAGTATATAATGCAATTTGTTATTCTAATAAGTGCATATATAACAGCATTTTATATAATTGTGTTTAATTTATATTTTGATGGAATTGATAGAACAATGCTAAGAAAAAGTAAATTTATAAAAAGTTTATTAAAAAATGTAATAATTTTAGCAATTCTTGCAGGAATATTAACAATATTCAGTACTCAAAATATAGTAACAGAGAAATTTTTAACATTAAATGATGAAATTGAATTAACAGGAGCAGGATTTGTAGAATCAACAATAAAATTATGGGGATATATAATATTTGCATTTGTAATAATAGGAGCAATAATTTCATCTGTAATATTTTTTCAAAAAAATAAAAACAAAAAAATAATGTTTACATTATTATCAATTCCAGGATATCTAGTTGTGATGTTTATTGTAATGGTAGGAACAGATTTTATTTTTGTAAAACCAAATGAATTTGATAAAGAAAGAAAATATATTGAAGAAAATATAAATTCAACAAGAGAAGCATATGGAATAAATGCTTCAGAAATAAATATTAGTTATTCTGGGACAATATCTGAAGAGGAAATTAATGAAAATAAAGAATTGTTAGATAATATTCCAATAGTAAGTCAAAATATGGTAAAACAAAGTTTAGAAGATACACAAACAGAAGCAGGATATTATACATTTAGAAATATATTAACTACTAAATTTATAAAAGATAATCAAGAAAAATTAGCATATATAGCACCAAGAGAAATTGCAGAACAATCAATTTCATATAATAATAAAACATATGAACTTACACATGGTATAGGACAAATAATAGTAGATGCAAATAAAACATCAGAAGAGGGAAATATTCAATATATTCAAAAAGAAATAGATGATAATCAAAGAATATATTATGGATTAGAAACAAATTCAATAGTAGTAACAAATACAAAAAATAAAGAAGAATATGATTATACAGATAGTGAAGGTGAAGAACATACTTATAGTTATGAAGGAAAATCAGGAATCCAAGTTGGATTTTTAGATAGATTAATATTAGCAGTAAGAAATAAAGATTTTAAACTTGCATTTTCAACATCTGTAACAAATCAAAGTAAGATATTAACAAATAGAAATGTAATTGAAAGAGCAAAAACAGCACTTCCATATTTATTATATGATGAAAATGCTTATACAGTAATTAAAGATAATCAAATTTATTGGGTTATAGATGCTTACACAATTTCAGATAAATATCCATATTCGTCATATACAACAATTGATGGAGAAAAAGAAAAACGAGATATTAATTATATTAGAAATTCTGTAAAAGTTATAATAAATGCTTATAATGGCGAAATGAAATTTTATATAGTAGATAAAACAGATCCAATAATATCAGCATATAAAAAGATATATCCAGCAATGTTTGAAGAAAATGATATTCCAGAAGAAATTCAAAAACAATTAAAATATCCACAATTATTATATAATGTACAAGCTGAAATGTTAAGAGTATATCACAATGTAAAAGAAGATGTTTTATATAGAAAAAGTGATATTTGGTCACTTGCTACATATGGAAAATCAACCTCAAAAACCAAAACAGCTACATTAGAACCATATTATACAATGTTAAAAACACCAGATGGTGAAACAAGATTTGGATTAGTTCAGATGTATACACAAAAAAATAAAACAAATATTATATCCTATGCATTAGGAACTTGTAATGGAACGAGTAATGAATTAAAAATTTATAAATTTTCAGCAGATAGTAACATATTAGGAGCAAATCAATTAGATAATCTAATTGAACAAGATGAAACAATATCAGCAGAACTTAATAGTTTGAATGTTACAGGAGTTAAAATTTCAAAAGAAATGAAAATTATTCCTATAAATAATACATTATTATATATAGAAACTATATATCAAACAAAAACAAATGAAATAAATCAACCAATTACGTTAGAAAAAGTAATTGTAGCATCTGGAACAAAAGTAGCAATTGGTGATAATTTAGAAAATGCTTTAAGCAAATTATTATCACAATCAGCTGTTAATCTAGAAGTTAATAATACAGAAGATATAGAAGGACTTATTGATACAATTATAAAGGCAAACAATAATTTAACAGATTCAAATTCAAGAAATGATTGGGAAATGATGGGATCTGATATAAAGACATTGCAAGAATTAATAGAAAGACTTGATAAAATGAGACAAGAAAATAATAAAAAAACTACAGCAACAAATACACAGTCAACTCAATCTACAGAAACAAAATAATATAGAAAAAAGATTTACAAATTTGTCGAAAAATGTTATAATGAAAAACGAGCAAATTAAATAGTCGCTGGTAAGAGATGAAAAGACTTACGAGAGGAAAGTCCGGGCTCCATAGAGCAATGATGCTAGATAACGTCTAGTGAGGGAAACCTTAAGGAAAGTGCAACAGAAAATAACCGCCTCTTTAGAGGTAAGGATGAAAAGGTGAGGTAAGAGCTCACCGCTAATATGGTGACATATTGGGTCAGTGTAAACCCCATCTGGAGCAACACCTAAGAAGAAGATTAAGCCTGCTCGGCGCCTTCTGAATTGCGTGGCTTGATACATATAGTAATATATGTACTAGATAAATGACTATTTTAAATGACAGAACCCGGCTTACAGATTTGCCTATAAATATGATAATAAAAGGAGTTTCAAGTTTTGAAACTTCTTTTTCTATCCCAAATGTTATTCGAAAATCAATTAAATGAATATAATAAAATGTAAATTTTATGTGAAAGTTTGCATAATAATGTTGCTAAAATTGACAATTAGTATTAAAATATGAAAAGTTATTATGCAAAAAAGAAGGGAGAAAGAAATGTTAAAACTAATAAAAAATTTTACAAAAAAAGAATGGATTTTGGCATTAATTTGTTTAGTATTAGTAGTTACACAAGTATGGCTAGAATTAAAAATGCCAGACTATATGTCTGAAATAACAAAACTAGTACAAACAGAAGGAAGCCAAATGAAAGATATTCTAGTAAATGGTGGATATATGCTTACATGTGCACTAGGAAGCTTAGTTGCAGCTGTAATTACAGGATATATAACATCAAGAATATCATCAAACTTTTCAAAGACAATTAGAAAAAAATTATTCAATAAAGTAGAAGATTTAGCAATGCAAGAAGTAAAACAATTTTCTACAAGTAGTTTAATAACAAGAACAACAAATGATATAACACAAATAGAAATGTTAATAGCAATGGGATTACAACTATTAATAAAAGCCCCAATAACAGCAATATGGGCAATAACAAAAATATTAAATAAAAGCTGGCAATGGAGTGCAATCACAGCAGTAGCAGTAGCAATATTAATGACTACAATAGCAATAATAATGGTAATTGTATTACCAAGATTTAAGAAAGTACAAAAATTAATCGATAAATTAAATGGAGTAACTCGTGAGAATCTAACAGGAATAAGAGTTGTAAGAGCATTTAATGCAGAACAATATCAAGAAGAAAAATTTGATAAAGCAAATAATAACTTAACAAATCAACAATTATTTAACCAAAAAGTATTTGCAGTAATGCAACCAATGATGTATATAATCATGTATATGGTAATACTATCAATTTATTATGTTGGAGCATATCTAATAAAAGATGCAGGAATGGCAGATAAAATATCATTATTTGGAGATATGGTAGTATTTAGTTCTTATGCAATGCAAGTAATAATGTCATTCTTAATGTTAGCAATGATATTTATGATGTTACCAAGAGCACAAGTATCTGCAAATCGTATTAATGAAGTATTAGATACAGAAATAAGTATAAAAGATGGAAAAATAAATACAAAAACAAATAATGAAGTTGGAACAGTTGAATTTAAAAATGTATCATTTAAATATCCAGATGCAGATGAATATTTATTAAAAGATATATCATTTAAAGCAAATAAAGGTGATACAGTAGCATTTATAGGATCAACAGGAAGTGGAAAATCAACATTAATAAATTTAATCCCAAGATTTTATGATGCAACAGAAGGTGAAGTACTTGTAGATGGAATAAATGTAAAAAATTATACACAAGAATTTTTACATGATAAAATAGGATATGTACCACAAAAGGCTGTAATGTTTAATGGAACAGTAAAATCAAATATATCTTATGGTGATAATGGAAAAGAAAAGCCAACAGATGAACAAATAAAAAAAGCTATAGAAGTTGCACAAGGAACAGAATTTGTAGAAAAAATGGATGGACAATATGATGCACATATGGCACAAGGTGGAACAAATGTATCTGGTGGACAAAAACAAAGATTATCAATAGCTAGAGCAATAGCAAGAAATCCAGAAATATATATATTTGATGATAGTTTTTCAGCATTAGACTATAAAACAGATAGTGTATTAAGAAAAGAATTGAAAAAATATACCTCTGATGCAACAAGCTTAATTGTAGCACAAAGAATAGGAACAATTATGAATGCAGACCAAATTGTAGTATTAGATAATGGTGTAATTGTTGGAAAAGGAACACATAAAGAGTTATTAAAAACATGTGAAGTATATAAACAAATAGCTCTATCTCAATTATCAAAGGAGGAATTAGAAAATGGCTAATAATCAATCAAGACCTCCTAGAAGAGGACCAATGGGACCTGGTATGGGACCAGGAGTGGGAGAAAAAGCTAAAGATTTTAAATCAGCAGTAAAAAGATTAGTAAAAGAATTAGGAAAATTCAAAATATTAATAATAATTGCATTAATATTAGCAATTGCAGGAGCAGTTTTATCAATTTCTGCACCAGATAGATTATCAAAATTAACAGATGAAATACAAGCAGGAATAATTCCCAAGATGGAAAATGGTCAAATAATAATGCCAGAAATTAATATGGATGCAATAAAATCAATTGCAATATCATTAGTTATTTTATATTTATTTAGTGCAATATGTACATTTATACAATCAATTTGTATGACAGAAGTTGCAAATAATTTTGCAAGAAGTTTAAGAACAAGAATATCAGTAAAAATAAATAAATTACCACTTAGCTATTTTGATAGACATCAATCTGGTGATACACTTTCAAGAGTAACAAATGATGTTGATACAATAGCACAAACAATGAACCAATCATTAGGAACATTAGTAAGTAATATAACATTATTTTTAGGTTCAATAATAATGATGTTTTACACTAACTGGATAATGGCATTAACAGCAATATTATCAAGTTTACTTGGATTTATGGGTATGTTTGCAGTATTATCAAAATCTCAAAAATATTTCGTTGCAAAACAAGAAGAACTTGGAAATTTAAATGGACATATTGAAGAAGTATATTCTGGTTTAAATGTTGTAAAAGCATATAATGGTAAAAAAGAATCAGACAAAAAATTTGATGAATATAATCAAAAAGTATGTGAGGCAAACAGAAAGAGTCAATTTTTATCAGGAATAATGCAACCTATAATGAATTTTATAGGAAACTTTGGATATGTTGCAGTTTGTATAGTTGGAGCAGTATTAACAATGAATAATATAATATCATTTGGTGTAATTATTGCATTTATAACATATGTAAGATTATTTACAAACCCATTATCACAAATTGCACAAAGTATGACATCACTTCAATCAACAGCAGCTGCAAGTGAAAGAGTATTTGAATTTTTAGATGAGAAAGAAATGGCTGATCAATCAAAAATAAACAAAACATTAGATAAAAATAATGTAAAAGGAAAAATTGAATTTGATAATGTTGTATTCCAATATGACAATAATGATAAACCAACAATTAAAAACTTTACAGCAACAGCTGAACCTGGTCAAAAGATTGCAATAGTAGGACCAACAGGAGCTGGAAAAACAACAATGGTAAATCTTCTTATGAAATTCTATGATATTAATTCAGGGGATATTAGAATTGATGGTGTTTCAACAAAAGAATTATCAAGAGAAAATATACATAGTTTATTTACAATGGTATTACAAGATACATGGTTATTTGAAGGAACTGTAAAAGAAAATATTATATATAATCAAAAAAATGTAAGTGATGAAAGAGTAAAAGAAGTATGTAAAGAAGTTGGATTAGATCACTTTATCAGAACATTACCAAAAGGATATGATTCTTATTTATCAGAAAATGATAGTGTTTCAGCAGGTCAAAGACAATTACTTACAATTGCAAGAGGAATGATACAAGATTCACCATTCTTGATATTAGATGAAGCAACATCAAATGTAGATACAAGAACAGAAGAATTAGTTCAAGTTGCTATGGATAAACTTACAGAAGGAAGAACATCATTTATAATTGCACATAGATTATCTACAATAAAAAATGCAGATTTAATATTAGTAATGAAAGATGGAAATATAGTAGAACAAGGAAATCATGAACAATTGATGGCTAAAAATGGAGCTTATGCTGAATTATATAATTCTCAATTTGAGTTATAATATATAATTAGTAGTAAATATATTTGTTCAAAGACTTGACATAAAGCAAACACGGTGATATAATTTAAAAATCAAATATAGGAGGTATAGGCAATATGATTATCGAAGAGATTCTTGATGCACGGGATGAGTGTGTCATGATGAAGATCACTGGCGAGAAGGTTAGGTTTAATCGTCTTCGCTCGTTGTGTAAAAAGTACAATGAGTATGAAGATGAAAAAGTTTTTGACCTTTCTGCTGATGATTCTGCATTTTGGCGGCAAGTTAATCAGTACCTAACTGACTTGGTCAAATAATTATTGACCAAAAAAAGAGGCTATACTATGAAAATAGTGTAGTCTCTTCTTATACTATTACAATAATTTTTCCAATTCTTTAATTTTATCACGTAATTCAGCAGCTTGTTCGAATTCCATTTTACTAGCATGTTCAAGCATTTCATCTGTAAGTTTAGAAATAGTAGATTGAATATCTTCTTCTTTTTCAAATTTATATTCAACACCAATATTTTCAGTTTGAATAGCCTTAATAGAATCTCTAATAGATTTCTTTATTGTTTTAGGAATTATATGATGTTCTTCATTATATGCTTCTTGAATAGAACGTCTTCTATTAGTTTCACTAATAGCTTTTTCCATAGAATCTGTAAGAGAATCTCCATACATAATAACAGTTCCATCTGTATTTCTAGCAGCACGCCCAATTGTTTGAATCAAAGAACGTTCAGAACGAAGAAATCCTTCTTTATCTGCATCTAATATTGCAACAAGAGAAACTTCAGGAATATCAAGACCTTCTCTTAAAAGATTTATTCCGACCAAAACATCAAATTCACCTAAACGAAGCTTTCTAATAATTTCCATTCTTTCTAGAGCTTTTATGTCTGAATGCATATAATTAACTTTAATATCTAAACTTTTTAAATAAGATGTTAAATCTTCAGCCATCTTTTTGGTTAGTGTTGTAACTAAAACTCTTTCTTTTCGTTCAACTCTAATTCTAATTTGTTCAATTAAATCATCAACTTGATTTGTAACAGGTTTTACTTCAATTTTTGGGTCTAGTAATCCAGTAGGACGGATAATCTGTTCAACAACATTTTCTTTTGAATGTTCTTGTTCATAATCACCAGGTGTAGCACTAACAAAAACAACCTGATTTATTCTATCTTCAAATTCATTAAATGTTAGAGGTCTATTATCATAAGCAGAAGGTAATCTAAATCCATATTTAACTAGAGAGTCTTTACGAGCTCTATCACCATTATACATAGCTCTTACTTGAGGGATTGTAGCATGTGATTCATCTATTAATAACAAGAAATCATCTGGAAAATAATCAAATAGTGTAAATGGAGCACTTCCGGGTTCTCTACCACTAATGTGTCTTGAATAATTTTCAATACCTTGACAGAATCCAGTTTCTTTCATCATTTCCATGTCGAAATTTGTTCTTTCTTGTATTCTTTGTGCTTCAATTAATTTATTTTGGCTTTTAAAATATGCTACTCTTTCATTCATCTCTTCTTCAATAGTTTTTAAAGCTTTTTCCATTTTATCTTTTGAGGTAACATAATGTGAGTTAGGGAATATCATTACATGTTGTCTTATTCCAATTGATTTTCCTGTAACAGGATTTATTTCAGAAATTTTTTCAATTTCATCACCCCAAAATTCAGCTCTTATGGCTGATTCGCTTTTATCTGATGGATAAATTTCTAAAATATCACCTTTAGCTCTAAAAGTACCTCTTTTAAAATCAATTTCATTTCTAGAATATTGCATATTTATTAATTTTTTCATGATTTTATCTCTAGAAATTTCCATACCAGGTCTTAGAGAAACAATCATATTTTCATAATCAATAGGGTCACCTAAACCATATATACATGAAACAGAAGCAACTATAATAACATCTCTTGTTTCAAATAATGATGCTGTTGCAGAATGACGTAGTTTATCAATTTCGTCATTAATAGAAGCATCTTTTTCTATATAAGTATCACTTTGGGCAATATAACTTTCTGGTTGGTAATAATCATAATAACTTACAAAATATTCAACATGATTCTCAGGGAAAAATTCTTTGAATTCTGAATAAAGTTGACCAGCTAAAGTTTTGTTATGGGCTAAGACTAATGTTGGTTTTTGAACATTTTGAATTATATTAGCCATTGTAAAAGTTTTTCCAGAACCAGTAACACCTAAAAGAGTTTGAAATTTTTTTCCATGTTCTATACCTTTTGATAAATATTCAATTGCCTGTGGTTGATCACCTGTTGGTTTATATTCTGAATGTAATTTAAACATAAATATCTCCTTATAATTTTAATGTAATTAGTATATCACAAATTTAAAAATCTAACAATTGTTTGGTAAAAAATAATCAAAATTTGTAATATATATACATATATCTTTAAAAGAATTGGATAAAACAATTGATAAAATAGACTAATTGACATAAAACTAAAAATGTAATATAATAATAATGTATAAAGTTATTACACAGAATAACTTCAGAATAATTTTTATATCTGGAGGTCTGTGTTAAGCCTCCAGAAATTTTAGGAGGAAAAAACATGGGAATTTTTGCTTCATTTTCTAAAGGTTTTAATGCAGGAAAAGAACGTGCAGAGAATCAATCATATCGAAGAAACGATCTTCTTGATTGTCCAGTAGAGTTAGTCGAACCAAGTGTAGGAAATGTAGTGGAGTTTAAGGTAACAGAAAAAAAAGAATTTTATGCTCAAACATATATGCGGCAAATAATTACATATGCCAAATGCTTGGAACGTTTAGGCGAGGCCAAGTGGGAAATTAAAGGTCAAAATGTTCGCATTGTATTTCAAAATGAAGAGAATGCGAGAATAACCCGCAGAAACTGGAAAAAGTAAAAGTTTTCAAAGTAGAGAGTAACATAATTACTCTCTATTTTTATTATATCTACTATTGAAAAAATATAAAAAATATGCTAAGATATAAAATTGATAATATAAAAAGGAGCAATGAAATGTTAAATCAATTTTCAAGAACAGAACTATTAATTGGAAAAGAAGGAATAGAAAAATTACAAAATGCAAAAGTTGCAATCTTTGGCATTGGAGGAGTTGGATCATTTGTAGTTGAAGGATTAGCAAGAGCCGGAATAGGAAATTTTATATTAATAGATGATGATAAAGTTTGTTTAACAAATTTAAATAGACAAATAATAGCAACAAGAAAAACAATTGGAAAAAATAAAGTTGAAGTTGCAAGAGATAGAATATTAGAAATTAATCCAAATGCAAATGTAGAAATACATCAAGAATTTTTCATGCCAGATAGTGATGAAATATTAGATAACACAGTAGATTATATTGTAGATTCAGTTGACACAGTAACAGCAAAAGTAGAACTAGTAGTAAGAGCTAATAGATTAAATATTCCAATTATGTCTTGTATGGGAACAGGAAATAAATTAGATCCAACAAAATTTGAAGTTACAGATATTTATAAAACAAGTGTATGTCCACTTGCAAAAGTAATGAGAAAAGAATTAAGAACACGAGGAATAAATAAACTAAAAGTAGTATATTCAAAAGAAGAACCAATAAAACCAAATGAAAATTGTGAAAACAGTTGTAAAAATAATTGTATATGTCCTCCAGGAACAAAAAGAAAATGCACAATAAGAAAACAAGTACCAGGAAGTATATCATTTGTGCCATCTGTTGCTGGACTAATAATTGCTGGAGAAGTAATAAAAGATATATTAAAAAAATAATAAAAATCCTATAGATATATTTTCTATAGGACCTTTTTATTTATATTTCCATCTGACTACCTAAAAATGTTGCTGCAGATTGAGCTATTTTTGTTTCAACTTCATTCATTTTGGTATTAGCTTCTTTAGAAAGAAGAATTACAGTTCCAATAGTATCACCATTAGAAATTATTGGGTATACAACTTGAGCATTATATTTTTTGTTATTAGAATCGTTTTTGGTTATAGGAACAGAAACATTACTATTTTCATTACTTGTATAAATTTCTTTGTCTTCCATTAATTGTTCAAGTTCATCACTAACATTTTGTTCTAAATATTCTTTTTTAGAACCACCAGAAACAGCTATGACAGTATCTTTATCTGTAATACAAGCTATATGACCAGTTGTTTTTGACAAAGTTTCAGCATATCCAGTAGCAAATTCAGATAATTCACCAATAGGTGAATATTTTTTTAATATAACTTGCCCTTCTCTATCAGTAAAAATTTCTAAAGGTTCACCTTCTTTTATTCTTAAAGTTTTTCTTATCTCTTTTGGAATTACAACTCTACCTAAATCATCTATTCTTCTTACAACACCTGTTGCTTTCATTTGATTTCCTCCTTGTTTGGTTTGATTTTTTTGTATATTTTTATTATTACAAATAAGGAAAAATTTATACATTTTTTCTCATAATAATATATTTACATTATGAAAATTAAGTGATATAATACACAAGAAATATTTGGAAATAGTAAAATAGGAGGCAAAAAATGACATTAGAAGAATTAGATAAAGATATAAATAAAAAAATTGCTGAAAATGAAGAATTTGTTAGATATACTTTTTTTGAATTAAAAGTAAGACATAATTTATCAGAAGATGAAATTGATGAAGTACTAAGATTAGCAAGAAATAAATTTGAGAATTTAGGATATAGAGTATATTTTACTGGGGCAAAATATAATTATCAAGGTGAAAATAGAATTGTAGAATCAAATGAATATTTAGTTGCAATAAAAGGATTATAAAATTTAAAATTATAAGTATTAAAAATACTGAATTTATAGATATATAAAAATAAAAATAAAAAAATTAAAAAAAGTATTGACAAAAAAATAAAATTGGTTTATACTTAGTTCTGTGCTAAGGAGATAAGACTTAACACAGAATAAATAACTTGCTCCCATAGCTCAGTTGGTCAGAGCAACCGGCTCATAACCGGTGGGTCCTAGGTTCAAGTCCTAGTGGGAGCACCATATTAATAAGAAGAATATCGTTTTAGATATTCTTTTTTTGTGAAAATCTCCAGATGGTTTAAGTTTCGTTTAACTTAATAAAAAGAAGAAATTTTCATTTGACGGAGAAAAACACTTTATAAATATAAATAGTGTAATTATCAAATGAATAAATTACACTATTTTTTGAGTTTATGATCTTAAGTTTAATTGGCGAACATTTATTATACTCAAAGTTACTTATTAGCCAATTTTGAGAGATTCAGAATATTAATTATTTTCTATAATTTCAAAATTACTAAGATCAGGTAATGCTACGTTTTCATCAGTAATATCATTAAAACTAGATTCAATTAATATAGTAGTATTGTTATTATTTGTTATACCAGTACATAAATAATTATTTTTATTTATATATGTGAAATTATTATCTGAAAGTTTTATTTCATAACATTTCATTCCATAAAAATTTTGGCTAGATATTGAACTTGTAAATGCTAATTGAATGTATTGTCCAATATTATGTGCTCCTAATTCATTATACAATATACTAGAACCTAAAAGATTTTCTAAATCATTTACTTTTGTAGCAGATTTAATTTCTTTACCATTTATTTGAATATCTGAAATTATCCAACCAATGTTTTGATTATAATCTTTATATATTAATCTAGTACCATCTTCTGATGAACGTTTGTATAAAGATATATTATCTTTTCTCCAAGTTTCAATCTCAATATTATTAGAGATTTTGTATTTCTGATGAAAATTTGTTATTTGAGAGTATTCTTTCATTTGTTTATCATATTTATAAATAATGTATGTTTTTCTGGCTAAATTCCCAATAAATGAAATAATAATAATGAATATTATAAAAAATAAAATTTTTTTATTCATAAAAATCACCTCCTTTTAAAGAGAGTATATAATATATATATTTATTTTTCAATATTTTTTGAAAAAAATTGAAAAAAATTGAAAAAAATCAAAAAATTTGAAAAAATTACATATAATGTATTGAAAAAAATAAAATATATGATAATATATTGTTGTAATGAATTTAATTATTACTTTATAATATAAGTAATAACTAAAGAAAACATAAAATTTACTAATGAAAAAAGGAAGGATAATATGATTAAAAGTTTCAAGAAGATTTTTGCAATTATGCTATCTGTTTTTATGCTTTCATTATTTACAATTTCTGCATTTGCTTTAGAAAATGTTTCTACCATGTCAGATGGTCATTTTCCTGATTATGCAAGTTATTGGTATAATTCCTCTGACGATAAAACTGAATTTGATTTGCTGGTATTAGGAAATACATCTGGAAAAAGTCAAACAGGAATTACAATAGGAGTTAATTCTTTTGGGAGTCAAACCGCTGTATATTATCGAGTTTATAATGCTGATACAGGGAGATTGCTCTATAAGGCAGATAATCAAGCTGATTATCTTTGGAATGTTGAAGGGTTAAATCAAGTAGTTTTGCAACTTCCAACTTGCCGAATGTATAAAGTAAAGTGTTCTGTAATATCTTTTCCGGAGAATACTAGCGGAAGAGTTATGGTTTGGACTTATTAAAAGTGTAGTTTTATTATAATTTAGTAAATTTTATGTTTTGCGCCAATTAATATATTTAATTGGCGATTTTTTATTATAAAAAAATAGTCTTTATATTATAAATAAAGACTATCTAAGAATAATTTATTTTTTATTTAATTAAAAATAATTCCAGTTTCATTAAAATTTTCTTTTGCAGAAATTTCTAAATTATCAACAGCTTGGTATCCTAAAAATCTACTAACATTTTTTTGAGTAATACCAGTTTCAGTTGCAATAGTATCTATTGAAGAGAAACCATTTAAATCTATGTATTTTCTAAAAGTAGATAATTCTAGATTATCTCTATTAGCACATTTTGGACAGACATCTCCAGAATTTGTGTGAAAAGCTCCACAACGAGTGCATTTATTTAATTCCATATAAACCTCCATCTTAAGTAGATATTTAATAATATCCTGTAAAATAAAAAATATGTAAAACTACTTAAATAAAATTAATATAATTTCTTAGCTGATTTTATCATAAAAAAAAGAAAAATGGAATAGATTCTAGAAAAAATTTTATAAATAAAATGAGCATTAAAGTAATAGAAAAACATATTATAAAATAGATTATGTAGAGGAGAAATATTATGAAAAAGGTTCTATTTATTTTACACAAAAAATATTATAATAATAATTATATGATATATATGAAAATACTGAAATTAGCAGGATATGAAATACATATTATAACCAATACAAAGGAAACAATAAAATATTGTGATATACAAAAAGAATTAACATTAGATATATTTAAGGTAAAAAATAAGATAAATAATTATGAAATGATATTTTGTAATTCTAGAATAATAGAAATAATAATAAAAATCATTAAATTTAAAGAAAAAAACAAAATTATATATATAAATAACACAGGAAGTTTTCAAAATAATAAAATAGTTAATTATAATGATAAGTCTTATAATAATAAAGAAGATTATATATTTTGTAGTATAGGAGAATTTAATAAACATAATAATCAAATTATGCAACTTGAATCTATGATAAGAATAATAAAAAAATATCCTCAAGTCAAATTAATGTTAATAGGACAAGGAAAGCTAAAAGATTATTATGAGCACATAATTGATAAATATGGATTAAGTGAAAATGTTGAAATAGTAGAAAATATGAGTTTTAAAATTGACATTATAAAAAAATCAAATTGTATTATATCGACTAGAAAAAGAGAAGAATTTGCATTAGATAATATAATAGCAATAATTCTAAACAAACCAATACTTGTATCAAATGTTGGAATAAATAAACTAATTTTTAAACAAGAAAATATTTTTTATAATTCAGATGAGTTAAAAGAAAAAATGAAAAGTAATATAGAAGAAAATAAAGATTTTGAAAAGTATTATGATATTGAATTAAATGAAAGAGAAGAAATATTAAAAAGCGAAAGTATTTAAACTTTCGCTTTTTTGGATTATAGCAAAATTACATTTGTTGATTTCCAGGTATAAAATAATCAACAACTCCATAAATTAGTGCCCCGATAATTGCAGCCATCCAAGAAATTGAGTATCCAGCTACAAAAAATTGAGTCAAATATAATATAATAGCTGCTAATGCAAAACCTACAAATCCTTTTCCAAAAGGACTAGCATGTAAACCTGTGAATTTGACAATTAAATAGTCCATAATAGTTAAAACAATTGCAGCAATAGCTAAAGCCCAAATATTATTTATAGAGAACCCAGGCGTAAAAAATGCTGTAATTGCTAAAACTATAGCAGCTGTAACTAATCTGCCGACAATTTGCCAAACTGTAGATGTTCCATTAGAAGTATTAGAATTACTTTGTGTATTATTTGCCATATAAAAACCTCCTTATTAAAAATTTCAAGGTTACAAAATTATTATTTACATCAAAAAAAATATTATACAAAAATCGTATAAAATTATAAAAAGTGAAGAAAATACAATTAAAAATTCAAAAAGAAGAGAGGATTTTATGCTAATAACTTTTTTGAGAGCAATATTTTTATACATAGTTGTTTTAATTGTGATGAGATTAATGGGAAAAAGAGAAATTGGACAGATGCAACCATTTGAATTAGCAATATCAATAATGATAGCAGATTTAGCTGCTACGCCTATGGCAGAGACAGGAATACCAATATCAAATGGAATTGTACCTATTTTAGGACTATTAGTCATGCATCTAGTTATATCAACATTAAACATAAAAAGTACAAAAGCAAGAGAAATTATATGTGGAAAACCATCAATATTAATATATAGAGGAAAGATAGATGAAAAAACTTTAAGAAAAGAAAGATTTACTATTAATGAACTTGAAGAAAGATTGAGAGACAATAATATATTTAATATAGGAGATGTAGATTATGCAATATTAGAAACTAGTGGGCAAGTAACAGTTATACCAAAGCCTAATAAAAGAAATACAACTCCAGAAGATTTTAATATAGAACCAGAATATGAGGGGATTTCGTATGATTTAGTAGTAGATGGAAAAGTAATGTATAAAAATTTGGAAAAAATAGGTAAAAACTATAAATGGCTTGAGAGACAATCAGAAAAATTTGGAATAAAACCAGAAGAGGCATTAATAATTACGATTGATGGAAATAATAACTTTTTTTGTCAACCCTTACAAAATAAAAATTAGAGGTGAAAAAAATGTATAAAGAAACAACTATATGTATATGTATTATTATATTAATAATATGGTTAGATATATTAACTCAAAATTATACAAAAACATCAACAATTGAAATAACTGAATGTTTATCTGAATTAAAAAAAGAAATTGAGGATAAAAGTTTAGAAAATGCAAAAGAAAAACTTGGAGAATTAGACAAAAAATGGGATGAGAAACATGATAAGCTTGCATATTATATTGAACATGATGAACTTGAAAAAGTGGATACAGCAATAGTACAAGTTAAGAGTTTTGTAGAAAATGAAGAGATTCCATCTGCAATAGCAGAATTAGAAACAGGAAAATTTGTATTAGAACATATAGAAAGAAAATATAAATTTAATTTACAAAATATTTTTTAATAAAGAATAAAATTGACAAATATAAATAAATGCTATATTATACAGAAGTACGCCTATTGGCAATATTATAATTAATAAAGAATGGGGGATAAATATGGCTACTATTGATAATTATTCATTCATTTGTGTTGAAAATGAAAGAATGAGATTTGCTAGACCAAATGATATGAATGATCCTAAACGGAAAATCATTATTGTAGGAACATTATGCGGAAGTCAAAATGATAAGACATTACAAATTATCGAAGTAGAAAGGTATGAAAAAACTTATATTGTAGGAAAATATAGATCTTTTAATTCTATTTATTATATTGGAAAAAAATCTAAAGAAATGAAAGGATTTGAAAGAATGATAAGAGAAAATATTCCTGTAATCACGAGTTTTAGAATTGGATATGCATATAGACCAGAAGCAATTGGAAAACATATTCCATGTATTATTGGTAAAGTAGAACACGAAGAAGATGAACAAATTATTTATGTAGAAGAGCAAAACTTTGAGGAGAATACTATTACAGATATAAATGGAAGAAAATATTTTATTGATTGGTTAGGTATGGACCCAAGACAGTATCAAAACTTGGTTGCAGAATTGAATAATAAGTTTCCTAAAAAGTTAAAGAAATATTTCATGAGTTTTTGTGGTAAAGGCTTGAAATTTGATATGATTGCTTTAAATGATAGCCTTCCTATTCTTGGAGTTGCAGGAGCATTCAAAATTAAATGATTCTGAAAAAACTTGTCTTGAAAAAGGCAAGTTTTTTGTGTGTATATGAAAATATATAAACAAAAATGAAAAAAGTGAATATATTAATAAAAAGGAGTAGACTGTATGGAAGATAATATAATAATTGAAGATATAGAATTTAAAGAAGAACTATATCGAAAAAATATAGAAAAAGAAGAAATTAAAATATCAAATATTCATGGAATAGGAGATGAAAAAAATGCAAATAACTAGAATGTTTGTGCCTAAATATAAGTATGATATAAAATGTCCGTATGAAATGCAACCTGAATTTATTATAGTTCATAATACAGAAAATGATGCATCTGCAATGGCAGAAATATCATATATGATAGGAAATAACAAAAAAGTATCATTTCATTGTGCTGTTGATAATATAAGGATTGTACAAGGAGTTATGTTTAACCGTAATACGTGGAATGCAGGTGATGGAGTAAATGGTGAGGGTAATAGAAAAGGAATTTCTATAGAAATTTGTTATTCAAAATCAGGAGGAGAAGAATTTGAAGATGCCCAAAGACTTACTGCAGAATATATTGCTTATTTATTAAAACAATATAATTGGGGAATTGATAAAGTAAAAAAACATCAAGATTTTTCAAATAAAAATTGTCCTCGTAGAACATTAGAAGAAGGATGGCAAAATTTTCTTAATCTAATTAATTTTTATTTAGAAGATAAGCCAATAAACAATGATGAAATAAAAGAAGGAAGTGATGAAAAAGTGAGAACTTATCAAAATGGTAGTACAAGTGAAATCGTATATGCAGATACAGATTGTACTAAAAGAATAGGAAGTTTAGATCCAAGAGAAAGATGTGATTGTTTTGGAACTTTTTATGACAAAGCTATGGTTAGATATAAAGTTAATGGAACAAATAACTATAAAATAGGCTTTTGTAAATGGCTGGGTGGGGTAAAATAAATAAAAATTTTGACATTTTTGGACAAATATGTTATAATATAAGTGTCTTTAGTTACTTGCACAGAGTTACTTTAGAGATTTTTGAAATTTCTGGAGGGCTGTGCAAAACCTCCAGATAATTGCATGGAGGTGCAAATATGTTTGCTGTAAAGTACAATGGTGGAAACAAGTCTTATTTTGGCTGTTCTGATCCTGATAAACTGGTGCGTGGCCAGATTTATGAGGTCATTGCAGTCAACGACCGTGGCTGGCAGACTGATTACACCCTTAAGGGTGTGGTTGGTCAGTTCAACTCAGTATGGTTTGACAAGGTAAATGTGCATAAGGCAATTACCAATCATCAGCCGTCTGTAGGCCATTCTATGGTCTGCACCAAAGTTGAACTGGTTGACGGAAAAATTGAGACAACCAGCTGGAAGACCTCTACCGTCATGAAGAGCGAAGAAATCGAGCAAGATGTGTTTAAGGTTACAACCTTGAATAGCATCTATATGACGATGTTAATTCGCTAAAGCAAACTAAAAAAGAAAATCTTTCTCCTCTTAATGAGGAGTTTTCTTTTTTTAAAAATAAATATTCAAAAAAGTGAATTGATATGATATAATCTCATAGAAAACGAAAGAATAAATAAAAGTTGATAGAAATTTTACCTTTTAATAGATCAACTTATTGAAAGGAACTAAAATATGGGGAAAAAAAGAAATAAAAGTAAAAATAAAATATTAGAAATTATTAGTTTATTAATTGTACTAGTAATAGTTTTAACAGGAAAAAATATTAATGAAAAAGATCATACGCAAGCAAATACAGAAATAACAGAAAATTCATCAACATTAACATATAGTTTGGAAGACATTCCAGAATATTCAGGCACACCATATGCGATATTAAATAATAATAAACCAGAATTTACAGAAAAAGATTATACAACGAAAAGTTTTGAAAATTATTCAGAACTAGATAGTTTGGGCAGATGTGGAATAGCTTATGCAAATGTTTGTAAAGAAATAATGCCACCAGAGCGGAGATGAAAGAGGAAGCATAAGTAGTGTAACACCAACTGGTTGGAAACAGAAAAAATATAATGGAACATATTTATATAATAGATGTCATTTGATTGGATATCAATTATCAGATGAGGATGCTAATAAACAAAATTTGATAACTGGAACAAGATATTTTAATGTTGAAGGTATGTTGCCATTTGAAAATCAAGTTGCAGAATATATAAAAAAACAAAAAACAAATGAAAATAAACATGTTTTATATAGAGTAACCCCTATATATGAGGGGGATAATTTATTAGCAAGTGGAGTGCAAATGGAAGCATTGTCAGTTGAAGATAAAGGTGATGGAGTTTGTTTTAATGTATATGTTTATAATGTACAACCAGGTATAAAAATTAATTATGCAACAGGAGAAAGTTCATTAGAACAATAATTTCTAATAAATGTTAAACAAAGGAGAGTGAGTAGAGTTGAATTTAGATATTTTTGAAAACTTAATAGATAAAGTCAAGGAAAATGAATTTATTCAAAATTTTACAAAAGAGTTAGAAAAAAATATAGAAAATAGTATGCAAAAATCAATGTTAGAAAAATTTGTAAGTGATAATAAAATTATTTCAGAATATAAGGATAAAATGCTTATTAACAGAAATATGATATTGCAAGAATTAAACAATAATGAAATGTATTATATATATGATAAAAAAGGTTCAGATTATTTAGCAACAATATGTGAAAAAGGAAAAAGTCATGAGATAATAAGAATTCCTGAAAGAGATGTAAAATCTAATGTTAAAATTGATAGTGTATTAAGGAAAACAAATGATAAATTTGAATTAGATGAAGAAACAACTAGACTTATAAAAAATAAAATGGAAGAAATGTTTAAAAAGATACTTGAAGAACAAAATAAAATGATGGAAAGCCGAAGAATAGATGGACATATATATGAATATGTAGAAGGCTCAAAAAACAGTGTATGGTTAATAGATAACAATTTAAACAATGGAGAAGTATTTGAAGAAATACAACAAGAAGTATTTAAAGATGCACAAGAAGGAGATTTATTTGAATATATAAATGGAGAATATAAAATAAATAAGTGAAAGGAATATACTAAAAATGAGTATACAAAAAAACCAAGAATATATTGTAGATATTATAGATAATGGTTTCGAAGGAGAAGGAATTGCAAAAATAGATAATTTTACAATATTTATTCCAGGAACAATAAAAGGAGAAAAAGTAAGAGTACTTATAGTTAAAGTATTATCATCACATGGATTTGGAAAAGTTATAGAAATACTTGAAAAATCACAAGCTCGTCAAGATGTAGATTGCAATACATATAAAAGATGTGGTGGATGTAATTTAAGACATGTAAAATATGAAGAAACTTTAAAAATGAAACAAAATGCAGTACAAAGTCTTGTGAATAAAACATTAAAAAATAAACTACAAATTAAAGAAACAGTAGGAATGGAAAATCCATTACATTATAGAAATAAAGCACAATATCCAATAGGAATAAATAAAAAAGGTGAGCCTGTAATTGGAGTTTTTGCTAATAGAACACATGAAGTTATTCCAATAGATAATTGTTTAATTCAAAATAAAAAATCAGAAGAAATTGCTAAATTTATAATTGAATTTATAAAAGAAAAAAATATTAGTATATATGATGAAAAAACAGGAAAAGGATTAGTTAGACATATTGTAACTAAAGTTGGAATAAAAACTGGAGAAATAATGTGTGTAATTGTTATAAACGGTCATAAAATTCCAAATGAAAATGAATTAGTTGAAAATTTGAAAACAAGATATCCTGAAATAAAGGCAATTGTAAAAAATATTAATATGAAAAATACAAATGTAATATTAGGACAAGAAAATATAAATTTATATGGAAATGGATATATAGAAGATATTTTAGGTGAATATAAATTTAAAATATCACCATTGTCATTTTATCAAGTAAATCCTGTACAAGCAGAAAAATTATATAATTTAGGTGTTAGTATGGCAGAAATTACAAAAAATGATGTTGTATTTGATTTATATTGTGGAATAGGAACAATTTCTTTATTTATGTCTAAATTTGCCAAAAAAGTATATGGAATTGAAATTGTTGAAGAAGCGGTAAAAATGGCTAAAGAAAATGCTCAGAATAATAATGTATCAAATACAGAATTTTTTGCAGGTGATGTTGAAATTGTACTTGATGACTTGATTAATAATAAAGGACTTAAGGCTGATGTTGTTATGTTTGATCCACCTAGAAAAGGGTTAGATAAAAAGAGTATAGATAATATTTTGAATATTAGACCAAAAAAGATAGTTTATATTAGTTGTAATCCTGCTACTTTGATAAGGGATTTAGCTGATTTTGAGAATGAGTATGATATCAAAACAATAATACCAGTTGATATGTTTCCTTTTACATCACATGTTGAATGTGTTGCAACATTGCAATTAAAATAATAAATACAAATAAGAAACACAGATTGATAGTGTTTCTTATTTTATAAAATATCATAAAAATTTTTAAAAATATATCCTTTATCTTTTAAATATTTAATAGAATCCTTTAAAACAAGAGAAGAATTACTAACATCTTTAGTATCATGCATTAAAATAACAAGAACATCTTTGTTTTTGGAGGATTTTATTAAATTATTCAACAATTGTGAAGAAGAATACTTTTTTACTGAATCATTATTTAAACAATTCCAATCAATATAGTTAAAATCAATATTTTGAAGAAGTTTTACTGCTTCTTTCTTTTTTGCTTTATTTGAAGGAGACATAAAACCGTTTGGAAATCTAAAAATATGTGAACAGTAATTTGGAACTCCAATTGCATTTCCAATAGCTAGATCAGTCTTTTTTAGTTCATTTAAAAAATTATCAGAGCTTTTATATAACAAATTATTATTATGAGAATACCCATGATTAGCAATATAGTGACCTTCATCATATGCTCTTTTAGTTATTTCTGGATGTGAATCAACACATTTTCCGATTACAAAAAAAGATGCTTTTACATTTTCTTCTTTTAAAATATCTAGAACTTTAGGAGTTACTGAAATATTAGGACCATCATCAAAAGTTAAAAATGCAATTTTTTTATTAGGATATAATTCAATAAGTTTTTTATATAAATTGTTTGAGTCATTTTGGATATCAGAAATAGTATTTGATGTTTTGAAAATAGAAAAATATATACCAAAAGATAACAAGATAAATGTAAAAAATATTAGCATTAAAATTATTTTTTTATTGATAAAGTATACTTTCATAAAATCACCTTATTAATAATATGTATCAAAAACAGATTTATTAAAAATATTGTTAAATTTATAAAACTATGATAATATATTTGTATTATAGGAGAAAGAAAATGCAAATACCTGATTTTTTAATAAAAAAAATAAATAATGAATATAATGAAGAAATATGTAAAAAAATTAAAAATGGGCTTGTTTCAAAAAAGCCAGTTACTTTTAGAATAAATACATTAAAAACAGATAAAAAAAAAGTTATAAAAGAATTGAAAGAATCTAATATTGAATTTGAAGAAGTTAAATGGAATAATGATGCAATAATTATAAAAAATGTATTAGAAGAAGATATAAGAAAATTAAAGATATATGAAAATGGAGAAATTTATTTACAAAGTTTATCATCAATGATTCCACCAGTTATACTTGAGCCAAAGGAAAAAGAAAATATATTAGATATGGCTGCTGCACCAGGAGGAAAAACAACACAAATATCTGCAATTTCAAGTGGAAAATCTTATATAACTGCATGTGAAAAAAATAAGATTAGATGTGATAGATTGAAATATAATCTTCAAAAACAAGGTGTTGGAAATGTTAATGTAATGCAAGAAGATGCAAGAAAATTAAGTGATTTTTTCTCATTTGACAAAATATTATTAGATGCACCATGTAGTGGAAGTGGTACTGAAAGTGTATTTAATCCGAAATTTACAGAAGAATTAATACAAAGGTCTGCTAAAACTCAAGAAGAATTATTAACAAAAGCTTTAAAAATATTGAAAAAAGATGGTGAAATTGTATATTCTACTTGTTCAATTTTGAAAGAAGAAAATGAAAAAGTTCTAAATAAAGTTTTAAAAAAATTTAATGCAAAAATTGTTCCTATAGAAAAAATAGAAGGAATCGAATATTTGCCAGTTACTATTGAAGGAACATTGTGTATTTCACCAACAGAATTATATGAAGGATTTTTTGTTGCTAAAATAAGAAAATAAATACTGGATTTATAAAGAAAGGAAAAGATATTATGATGATACTAGTATTGAGATTAATGTGTGGTGGATTTTGGATGATTTCATATAGTATTGCTATTTATAAAGGAATAAAAGAAAAAAGTTATGCAATGCCATTTTTCTCATTGTGTTTAAATATTTCTTGGGAGATGCTTTATTTTAAGAAAGTCATAAATGGAGGCGATGGTGGACTAATATGGATAATTATTGATAGCATATGGCTTATTTTAGATGCTGGAATTTTAATTACATATTTCTTATATGGGAAAAAATATTATCCAGATAAATTAAAAAAATATTTTTGGGGATTTAGTATTTTCCAATTAATTATAGCAATGCTAATTATGAATGAGTTCTATACAACTTATCCATTTCATGCTAAAATAAATGCAGGCTTCTTTATAAATATTGTAATGTCTATGCTATTTATAGATATGTTAGTAAAGAGAAATGGAAAAGAGGGACAATCAATAATATTGGCAATTACGAAATTTATTGGAACATTAGCGGCAACAACATTAAGTGGATTTTGCTTTGGAGCAATAAGTCGAATTTCACTTGTTTTGGGTGGAATATCTGCTATTTTGGATATTATGTATATTTATTTACTGATAATATGGGATAAAAAAGAAGAGGGTAAAAAGTAAAAATTTTGCTCTTTTTTTGTGTTATATTTTTTATAAAAAATTAGCGAAAAAAACTATAAAAAAAGTGTTAAAAAAACGCTAAATTTGTTGAAAAAAATCGTGTATTATGATATAAAATATATAGAGAGAAAAGATAGAAAAAAAGTACAAATGGGTGAAATATAAAAATGCGAAAAAGTAATATTATAATAAAAAAAGTAAGAAATTTAATGATACTAAGTATGGCTGTAATAGTTATTATTAGTGTCTATTTTAATATTTTAAATTCTAGAGCAAAAGAAACCACTGATATTGTAGCTAATGTAACTGATGAAACAGGAGAAGTTGATAGTCAGAAAGTTACTTTGGTTGCAACTGGAAATAAGAATGGTAATTATGAAATTTCTTTGCCTGAAACTATAAGCAATGTTTATGTTTCTAATTATAAAACTTTAAATGGTGATAAGAGTGCAAATGATAAAATTGTTCTTTCACAGGATGAGGTTGAAAATAAAGAGATTAATTTGAAAGTGAATTATGATAAAAAGAATGTGACTTCGACAAAAACTAATGAAGAGATGACTTTGTATAAACAAAATCTTGAATATGATGATAAAGGAATTTATGTAGAAGGGTATCTTAGCCAAACTAGAAATCTTTGAAAAAGATTTAAAAATAGTACTTGATGAAATAAAAGTTGCGGAAAATAGTACAAAATCAAATAATAATTTAATTATTTCGGAAATTGAAGGAAAAGTTTATTTACCATATACAAAAGAAGAATTAAATCAAAAAATTCAAAAAGCTAATAACGCTAATATTGATGAAGTAATAGCTGAAAACTTTGTTGTTCCGATAGAAAAGTATAAAAATTCAATTAGATCTAGATATCATGAAGGATATAATTTAATGAGAAATAAAGAGAAAAAATCTAAAAAACAGGCTGTATTATTAGGATTAGAGCTTATGTTTGAATTTAATCTTCATCCAGCAATAATAACTGCATGCCAAAATTTAGAACAATTAGATATTTATTTAGACTGTTTAGAAGACAATGAATTGGAAAAGTTTTCTTGTTTTAAAGTAATTTATAAAGTATTACCAAAATTAAAGAATGAAAAAAATGTAAGCAAATTAGAAAAGGTACATGCATAATAAAAGAGGAGATTGAAAAAACAATCTCCTCTTAAGCTTTTATTCAGAAAAATCTATAATACTAGAATCAAGCAAAATGTAATTTGCTCGATGAATGTAGAGAGCCTTACCATCAATATTCAACTTAGTAGTTTTAGGCAAATCATCAGGAATTTCCCAGTAAACACTATTACCACCATATACGGCAATGGGAATACCCAACTGAGAACAAACAATAACAATTTTAGGAGTACCAATTAGATTTTGTAATTTGTTGATTTTTCTATCAAGTAAATTAATAGAACCACCACTAGTAGAAATTTCAGTTGACTGAAGAGCAAAATCTTCAAGTTTGGTAATACCATTTTCAGCGAAAATGATAGTATTACCTGTTTGGGCAATCTGAGAACCATCAACAGTCAAAGTTACAACACTAGATAATTCATAGTTTGTTGTAGTAGATCCATCAGAATCAATAGAATCTGTCGAAACATAATTTGCTTCTAGGCCAACTTTATTTCCATGAATTGTTAATAAGTCAGTACCATAATTGTCATAAAAGTCAATAGTAAAACTATTTCCTACGAGTTCACCTTTGATATTTTTCAGTTTATTTTTCAAAAATGCGCAACTCGAGAAATTTGCTAATACCAAAATTAAAGCTAAACAAATAGAAATTTTCCGAATAGTTTTTTTCATAATATACCTCCATAATAATGTTGGATTAATAAAACGGACTTTAAAGAGTATAACATAAATTTACATAAAAATCAATGCATATATAAAACTAAAAAAAATTAGCAAAAACACTTGACAAGTGCTAAAAAATGTTATAATATAATATACGAAATTAGCAAACAATATAAAAGAGTGCTAAGAAATGCAATTTCCTATAAAGAAAAGAGGAGGAAAGAAATTGCTAGAAGAAAGAAAAAAAAGAGTATTACAAGCAATTGTAGAAGAATACATAAAAACAGCTGAACCAGTAAGTTCAGGAGCAATA
>OGYE01000011.1_pt1 | contig 79810 bp, 121 predicted proteins | sample 1576471 | NCBI WGS metagenome assembly OGYE01 (sample SAMEA3541532, study PRJEB24748) | human gut metagenome | biome: human gut; feature: human-associated habitat; material: faeces | place: China | collected 2012
TATTAATACTTGCCCAAAGCTTATATAAAGAATTTTTTAAATTTTCTATAAGTAAAACAAAATTTGAAGACGCCTTGGAGAACATGTATCCAAAGCCTTTAAAAGTATCTTTTTATAATATGAATAACAAAATTTATACGGATCATGATTTGACTTTTGGTGCAGCATTACTTTATTTTAAAGAAAATAATATGTACAAAATTTCGTGTGATACTATTTATAGAATTTTGAAGCATGATATACCAGACGAGTTTGAAAAATGTTTCAATGAATCCAGTCAAAAAGAAATTTTTGCAAATTTAACTTATAATGCAGAAAATAACGATTGGAAAGAATTAAATTTAGAATGTGGAAAATATTTTTACAACAACGAAAATTATATACAAGCCACAAAATATTTTAATAGATTGTTGACATCAATAAATTCATTTAAAGATAATGAAAAATTGTATTTTGCTATTGCAAATTATGAAACGGGTCAATATCCAACTGCATATAAGATTATTCAACAAATTTCAGATGGTAACCTGAAAGAAGATTATATATACAATATCTATGCAGGGAAAATTTTTAATATGAATGGTGATTATCAATCAGCAGAAACATATTTTAACAAGGCCGTGGAAGTGTCTGGAAAAAATAGTGACGATCAATTTTATGCTAATTATATGTTACATATTATTCTTACACAAATACCTGATCGCTGGAATGATGCAGCTGTTATTTATAATGAATTGATTGATTTTATTAAGAAAGCAAATTCAGAAAACAACAAGTTACTTTTTTATAGACCTAGTAATGCTAAAATATTAAAATGTTGTTATAATTTTTATTTTAATCAAGATGCTCTTGATTTGATGGAAATGGCAGAAAATATAGCAGATAAACTTGAAATGGTAACAGAAAAGGCATTTATATTAAATAATAAGGGCTTTGAATATATTCGTCAAAATGATATTCAACAAGGAATGAATTGTTTTAATGAGTCATATGACATATTAAAAAAAACCAAACAACACGAGGCAGCATATGCTCTGAATAATATTGGAATATGTCAAATGTTTGATGGCAATTTTAATGGTGCAATTTTGTCCTTTAAAGAAGCATTATTATATCAAAAATCAAATTATTTAAAACTTACAATATATACCATGATAATGCAATGCTATTCTGTCACAAATGATAGTAAAAAAGAATATTATGTGTATCCAACTTATCTTTCATCTATAAATGTAAACACTTATGTTGACCGATTTGGTAAAACTGTATTCCTCACCCGTGAAGAGGCTGAGAAAAAACTGGAGGAGATGAAGAATGAAATTTAAAGAATTTGTAAACTGGTGTAATGAAAGAGCCTGTGATGGATGTTGGGGAATGCTAGAAGCAATAGCGTGTATTAATTTAATAAATGAGATTATGAAAATCCAATTTTGGAAAAGAGAAAAAATCTGGAAAGAAAATTATGAGCAACAGGTATTGGAAGAGATTATTAATCCGATAGAGAAGAAGTTGGAGGGAATGAATAAAAATGATTGAAGCGATAAAAGAAATTTTTATGATGCTGGGAATGTGCGTAGTTGGACTTGCTATTTACATACTATTGTATACAATAATCAGAAAATTCAACAGATGGCGCAAGAGTGGTTGCAAAATCAAGTGTCTCTGCAAGCCGCATAAATACAAATTGGTTTGGTATCAGTTGGATACTGAGAAAGCTATTTTGGAATGCGAAAAATGCGAAAAAAGAAAAAAAGTATTCATTGATTACGATTCCATTAAGAAGGAATTTAATTTGGAGGATTAACATGAAACCAGAAGAAGCAAAAGACATCTTATCAGATATGAGAGACCAGCATTTATGTTTCTTGGGAAATTCAGAAATCAAAGATGAATGGTAGAAGAACTATCTCAAAGAAGCATGGGCGTGTGATTCTGGAGCAAAGGCTCTTGCCGGATTAATCACAGGGATAAAGATTAATAAAGGTGTTATCGCAGAAAGTATTTTGCATTACGGCAAAAATAATCAAAGTACAGTCTGTATGGAAGAATGCGCCGAACTCATCCAGGCAATTAGCAAGGCAAAACGCGGAAAAATCGACCGTGATAACATGATAGAAGAAATTGCAGATGTGTTAATCTGTATCGAAATGTTAAAGCAAATGTACATGATTTCCGATGAGAAAATTAATAAGTGGATTGAGAAGAAACAGGCGAGAGAGGTAAAAAGAATTAGTCAAAAAGAATTATTATAGCTGCATCGTCAAAACAATTGTATGGATTTTAGCCGCTGTTACTGTGTCTATTAGAATTTATTACATTGAAAACGCATTGTGCTTATGTGCATTTTGGATTCTATTTATAGTCTGTTCATACTATCAAAAATAACAATCTGGAGGCGAAAATATGAAAATTCCAAAAAGGCGAAAATTATCAAAAGAAGAGCGCATGAAAGTATATGAAAAATGCAAAGGGTATTGCGCTTACTGTGGTTGCGCATTGGAATATAAAGATATGCAAGTAGACCACGTAAATCCTATACGTTGTGGCGGAGAGGACGATATTTCCAATATGCTTCCTGCGTGTCGCTCTTGCAATCATTACAAATCAGCTTTAAAACCAGAAGAATTTAGAAAATATCTTTCTGGGATTCCAAAAAGACTTATGAGGGATAGCATTCCGTTTCAAGTAGGAGAAAGGTTTGGAATTGTTAGAATTGTTACAGATGATGTGACTTTTTATTATGAAAAAATCAAAAATAAAAATAGAAATAGGGAGGATTAATCATGAATAAGAAAGAAATCACAGAGATCAAGAAGCAGTTTACACCAGCCAATTGCGCAATCACACGCATTTGTGGTTGCTATGTGGATGCAGAAAAAAATAAGAAAACCAAAATTAAAGAAGCATTCCTGTCTCTTCCAGAGGAAGAAATGTTTAAGTATTTTGACATTTTCAAGAAAACCATGTCTGGCAGACTTGGAAAGAACCTTATGAACCTTGAATTCCCATTAGCACAGGAAAAAGAGGGCGGAACACAGGAATTTCTTATGCGGATTAGAGCAAGTAAGCTTAAAGATGATGAGCTTTTGGACGAGTTCTACGATAAAGTAATTGAAAACTATGACTATCCAGAAAATTACTACATAGTTCTCATTCATGCAGTATATGATATTCCAGGAAAAGCTTCTGATGGAACCGAAATGCACGATGCATCAGAAGAAATTTATGAACACATTCTGTGCAGCATTTGTCCAGTAAATCTTTCAAAGGCTGGGCTTAGCTATGATGTGGCTGAAAATAACATCAAAGGCAGAATTCGTGATTGGGTAGTCTCAAGACCAGAAACAGGATTCTTATTCCCTGTATTCAATGACAGAAGTACTGATATTCATGGAACTTTGTATTTCAACAAAAACATAAAGAATATTCATCCAGACTTCATCGAAAACGTTCTTGGCACACCAATTCCACGTATACCCGGCAATGAGATCAATGTCTTTTCAGATTTTATCATGGACAATTTCGAAGGAAATACAACATTCAATTTCACTGAAAGCCTAATTGAATCTTTGCAGGAAGTAAGAGAACAGAAGAAAGACAGCCCGGAGATGATAACTGTATCATGTGACGAAATGGAACAGATTTTTGAATATTGCGGAGTTCCAGGCGAGAAGTTATCAGATTTCAAGGAAAACTGGGAAACGTATTTCAGTAATGAGCCTGCTGCACTTGACAATATCCACAATTCAAAAACTGCAAAAATTGTAACACCAGATGCAACAATCTGCATCCAGCCGGATAAAATTGCTCTGATTGAATTGAAAGAAATAAACGGCGTTCCATCTCTTGTAATTCCGGTAAATGGAGAGCTGAAAATCAATGGAATTGAAGTTGAATTGAGATAAACACTTTTGAAAAATCCAGGAATTGGAGGAGGCAATTACATTAATGGCTAAAGTAAGCTGGATTAAAATAGAGATTGAAATGTTTAGTAACCGAAAAATTAAGCAAATAAGGAAAATGCCAGAGGGAAACAATATTGTTCTTATTTGGGTAATGCTTTTGACAATGGCTGGCAGATGCAATTCAAACGGAATTATTTTCCTCACTGAAAATATTCCATACACAACAAAAATGCTTGCAGATGAATTGGATTTTGAGGAAAGCATTATTCAATTAGCACTAACAGTTCTGGAAAAGTTCGGGATGATTACCAGAGATTCTGAATTACTTTCTATTCCCGGCTGGGAAGAGCATCAAAGTGCAGACGAATTGGAGAAAATACGAGATCAAAACAGAAAAAGGGTCGCAGAATATCGTGAACGTCAAAAAAATAAGGCCGCATTGCTTTGCAAGAAAGACGATGTAACGTTACAGAAACGTTACAGTAACATTACTGTAACGGAACAGAATAAGAATAAAGATAAAGATTTAGAATTAGATTTAGATACAGAATTAGATAAAGATAAAGAAAAAGATATAAATGATTTAATAGTATCTAAAGATACTATTCGTCAGACTGACGTCCAACGAACCATTGATGAATGGAATACTCTGGAAGAATTCGGTATTACTCCTGTAAAAAGAATGACACCAAAACGAGAACAGGCAGTAAAAGCTAGAATCCGTCAGAACTGTGTTGAAGATATTCTGGAAGCGATTGAAAATATTCGACGCAGCACATTCCTACAAGGGCAAAATAAAAATGGCTGGATGGTTACGTTTGACTGGTTCTTAAAGCCTGGAAATTTCGCAAAAGTATTTGAAGGGCAATACGCAGACAAGTCTACGAATAGACCGTGCAGCTACATGGAGAAAATTCAAAACAGGGTAAGCGAGGTGGATAATTGGGTATGACAAGAGAAGAATGGGCGGTACTCGTAAAAGCAATGAAAGCTGTGTACACTTCTCCATCATTTCTGCCAGATCAATATGCTTTTGATACTTGGTATGGACTTTTGAAAGACCTAGATTACAAGCTTTTAAGTTTTGGATTAAAGAAATATATGCAGACTGAATGGAAAGAGCCATCAATAGCCGCATTAAGGCAATGCGCACAAAACATTGCGCCGCAGAAGGAAGAGTTGAACGAAACAGAAGCATGGGAAAAGGTATGCAAAGCTATTCAGAACTCTACATATAATGCAGAAGCAGAGTTTGATAAGCTTCCAAAAATCATTCAGAAAGCAGTATCAAGCCCGGCACAACTTAGAGAATGGGCGGTATCTGAAAATGTGGATGGTACATGGTGGAGTGTGGTTCAATCAAATTTCCAAAGGACATACCGGGCAGAAGTGCAAAGAGAACAAGAACGAAGAAAACTAAGTCCAGACCTTTTAAAAATTATAGATACTGCCAGATTGGGAGGTGCGGAAAATTGCCAGATAGAAAACCATGGAGAGAATTAAAAAGCACTGAAATTATAGGCTTAAAGCGGAGACAATGCTCAAAATGCGACTATTACAGCAAGAGCGAAAATGCATGGAGTACAAATGCAACCTGTGATTATATCTTGATCGAAGAACATAGCAGAGGATGTGATCCGAGGGATTGTGTTAAAACTGGTATCTTCAAGAAAAAATCGAGAGGAAAATCAAGAGTAAAGCGAGTGATTTTATGAGGAAGATTAGCGAAATGTATAAGCGGTCTGGCGGTACAGCTTATCAGTATATCTGTTCCGATTGCAGATTCTTCTATGGTGATAAGCATCCGCGGTGTTTACAATACGAACTGGAAATTGATTGGAACCCAGATTATATAGCTTGCAAATTTTACAATCTGGAAGAATCTCAGATTGATGGACAGGTCAATATATTTGATTTGTTGTGAAATATGATAATTGTTTTGACCAAAACGGCTAAAATTAATTTTTATGATATTCGTGAATATTGTTATGGTTAAAACAAAATAAGCGCTTAAAATCAAAAAAACAGGCTATCAATAGAAAGGAGGAACAGGAACCGCCGGCCGGCAAAAGGAATTCCCGGTTCCTCCTAAATTTTATGGATGAAATATTGAAATATGCTATTGAGAATGGTATTATAAATCCTGCACATGTACTTGAAGAAATACAAATGAAGAAAAATGAAGAAATATTAAAAAAATATAAAATATGGCAGGGAAAAAACAATAATTGGTATACTTATATTTATACAGAAAAAAATTCTAGAAAGCTAGTGAAAAGAAGTAGCCGAAAGGGAATTGAAGATTATATTATTGCTTTCGAGAAAGAAAAAACAGAAAAACCTAAAACATTTATGGATGTTTACGAGCATTGGATAGAAATTCAAAAAGAATTTGTGACGGATAACACTTTGTATAAGTATTCTACAGATAGAACACGTTATTTTGAAAAAAAAGAATTTACGGAAAAAGAAATTGAGAAAATGACAGAAGAAGATATAAAGGTATTCATTGTCAGAACTGTAAAAGATCAAAAACTTTGCAAAAAAGCGTGTAAAACTTTGTTTGGATATATCAAAAACACAATAGATAGTGCAAGGTCACAACATTTATTGAATTATGATCCTATGGAATTTCTTTCACCTAAAATATTTTATAAATACTGCACGGAGATAGAAAAGCCTTCAAGTCATAATACAATATCAGACCATGAACTTAAACTAATTATTAATCGCTGCAAAAAGGATTTTGATGAACAGCCAGAATACATTCCCTCATACGCAGTATATTTTGCAAGTCTCACAGGGATGAGAGTTGGAGAAATTTCGGCTTTAAAATGGGAAGATATAAATGAAAATTATATATCTATTAATAAATCAGAAAAATACAATAGAAATACAAAAGAATACTATATAGGAAAAACAAAAAATCAAATGAACAGATGGTTTCCTATGACTGGCGAAATTCGAAAACTTTTAATGAAATTAAAATCAGCAGAAATCAGCAATGGGTATATTAGTGAATGGTTGTTTTCAAACGAAAATGGAAGGGTTCATGCTCCTGTAATATCGTCATGCTTAAAAAACAAATGCAGGCAGGAAGGAATAGAAGAAAGAGGAATTCATGCATTTAGAAGAACAATAAATTCTAAACTAAGGTGCAATGGAGTATCTGCCACTGTTGCTGCATCGCTACTCGGGCATACCGAAGAAGTTAATGAAAAATATTATACATTTGATGTTAGCTCTTTGGAAGAAAAAAATAAAATTGTGTCAAAAGTGCAAAGGATTGGATGAATAAGAACATAGGTTCTGATTACCTTTTTGGTTACCTTTGATTACCTCAAGTCTGGAAAGCCTTTAAAATCAAGGGTTTACGGATTAAAACGCGAGCCGTGAGGTCGCAGGTTCAAATCCTGTTGCCCCGATTTATGCAGTAAAATCAAGGGTTTGCGGACTTGGTATGAACGAGTGTTCTGATTACCTTTGATTACCTTTTACAAAAAGTACATATGAAAGGGAAAAGTACATGTGCAAAATAATAAAATCGCAGAGATGCGATTATTTTTTTTGCCTTTTTTCTGAAATTGTGTTATGTTCAAGAAAATGGAGGGCGAAATATGCAGATACACACAGCCTATGATGTAATGAAGGAGTTTCTAATAACTGATGCAGACCTTGAAGGCAAGTACGGAATCCCGAAAATTCCAAAGACTTTTATTCATCCAGGGAAAGATACTGTAGACTTTTCGGAGAGCTTCAGCAGAAAGATTAAGAACCATCGGGAACTTGATGTAAATTTCTATGTGGATGATGTACAGTTTCAAAGATTATGGAATCAGCCAGACAAGTATATGGAGCATTTAAAATGTTTTCATGCAGTCATTATGCCAGATTTCAGCATATCGGTTGGCAAGAATGGAATGCCGTTAGCTATGTGCCTGTGGAATAAATACCGCAATCATGCATTGTCTCACTACATGATCTTGAATGATATTCCAGTAATTCCGAACGTAAACATATTACCAGAATACTGTTGGGACTGGTGCTTTGATGGGCTACCAGAGGGAAGCACAGTTGCCTGTTGCACCAATGGAAGAGTAAAGAGCAAGGCAGCACGGTTGGAGTTTTGCGTTGGTTTCAAGGAAATGGAACGCAGATTGAAGCCGCTGCGAGTTATCATTGTTGGAAGAATCCCGGAAGAATTGGAAACAGACACGGAAATTATAAACTTTGAAACCAGGAATCAGAAGATTAACAAGGAGTGCGTGAATGGGAACAACGACTGATAATTACCAGAGAAAGAAGAAACTTTCCAAGTCCCAAATGAAGAGGACGGAACGTTTAGAGAAATCATCCTACAGAAGATATGGAACACGGAAGAAAGAAGGATTAAACAAATTGTGAATTTTGAATTATTTGGAACTTTACGCTATAGAAATATTTGTGCAAAATTAAAATTTAAGTGGTAACTAGAAAATGCGAGATTTTTTCTGGTTGCCACTTTTTTCTGGATTTCCTTGATTTTTTGTTGCCAAAATAATGTTAGAATTTAGGAATCATCCACAAGTTAGTTGCACTATTGAAGTTTTGAACAACTGCGGTTTTCCATTGCCACAAAATCAACCAGGGGCAGCACCGGGAGCCGATACCGCGCCAAGCTGATGAAGCCGTGACGATTCCGGGAATGATTGAATATCAACAAAGACGACAGCCAGCCGTAGACCTGGCAGACCAGAACCAACCGCCCACAGATAATAGGCCATAGCAACAAGTAACATATAACGTGGCGTTAAAATACAATAATACTCTTGCAAAATAAGCCTTAAATAGCTTGTAACGTATTTAGCCTATACTTTATTGACTACGATTATAAAACGCCTTAAAATGGCAAATACAGCGCCATACAACAATAATTGATATATAGCCCGGACAGCTGCGACAGATCACCGGGAAGCCTGGACAAGTCACGCACATAAGCGGACAAAATGCACCAATTTACACGGTACGCAAATAAAGCATAGCCGCACATAGCTATACAAGGCTATTATATACCTATAGCCGCAGACAGTCAATAAACCATGCAAGACAATAAAAAGCGTTTTAAAGGCTTATAAGCGGCTTAAAATGTAAATGCTGAAAAATCCCCATTAACAGAATAAAAAACGATTTACGGATAAAATAGCGCGTTAATTGATTGACTTATTATATTAACTTTGCAAGGTGCATCTGGCAGAATGCCAAAAACCGCTTGCACGCCGTGAACGTGCCGCCGGACTGGAAACCGGAAAGCGGTAAAAAATCAATCAGTTATACCTAAATATTCCATAGTTTTTTTATCAATCTCTTTCCCAGTAATAGTCGGGGAATAAATACTTTCTAAAAATTCTATGTAATTGTCTAGCTCATCAACAGAAAGTGTTATTAATTTATTATATATTTTATCACTCATTTTTTATCTTTCTTCCCTTCACCCTGGGAGCCAGGATATAAAAAGACACGCCCTATTATTCAAAAGTCATTTTTGTAACGCCCGGAAGACTGCGGAAAAATTCCCGGCGGTCGTAATCATCTTTAATATTGAATTGTCTGTCGCTTGTGGGGATGATCTCGCTCCCGATAAGCTCCATACAGGAAAGTTGTAAACAGTCCACATTTTTCGTCGATCGGTGCAAGGCGTACCGCATTATAGACCTTTTACCATCCCGGCGCTTTACCGAGGGCATATCCCAATAAGCTAATTTAATAGCTCCATCGGAAACAGCCTTGAAGATTTCCATTGCTTCCTTTTCAGATTTTCTGTTGATCGTATCAATTACGGAGAAGTCGCCGCTTTTTATGGCGGTGATTGTTTGCGCTTGCGTGGCTTTCATGATTGTTACCATTTTAAAGCCCTCCAAAAGTTTTATTTTTCTTGTAACATTTGTTCCAAAAATCAACGACTTTTTCCGCTTCTTTTTTTGTACTGCAAATATTCGCGGAAGTAATGCCGGGGATTTGCAAGGAAAATAATAAATTATCAGAGCTTGAGACTCGAAGAACAGACGCAAAGTTTTTATTGTTTGTGCGTGTTGAAATTGCTATGTAATGATATTTCATGTTTAAGCCTCCAATATTTAGAAAAAACAGGCGGGAAAGCCCCGCCCGAAATTGTTTATTTAATTCAAACAACCATTTATTTTCTCTTCCAGATGCGGGAACGCTTCGCAGATTTCTTGAATACTGTCGGCGTAATAATCACCAACTATTTTACCAAAAATTCTTATATTACCAGAATAAAAACAGCCTAAATCATTAAACCAGATATCAAGCCCGGTTGCCTGCTCCTTTTTGTCATTGTACCACATGTCAATTTTTATCATGTTTTTAATCCTCCTGATTTTATTTTAAAGACTTCCGGGGAAAGTTCCCCGGTACGCTTGCCGGCCTAATTAAAATTAATTTCAAGTGGCTTTATAGTTCCGTTTCTCAATTCTTCAAGCGCGATTTTATTTACTTCATTTGCAAAATAATCCACCTCGTAAGAATCAATAATCTTGTTCTGCAATGACGTTTTTTCATAAAAATCTAAAGTATCATCCTCCCAGTACCACACAAAATAAGTATGCAAAATATAATTCTTATCATCATAGACGCGTTTACAACGCCTTTTGCTTCCATTCATTAAAAAAATATCTTCTGGTGCTTCTAAAGCGTCATACTCTGCATTTGAACAATGGTGCTCTATTTCTTTATATGTCCAGATAACCGCGCCGCCCCATGTATTTTTTTTGGTCACAACTGCTCTTTTAGTTCTCAACCATGCTTGCATATCTTCTTCAGTTCTCCATGCATAGCTACTCATTCCAGCTTTAGAAGCAAAATATTGATAATCTCCGTTATTTTCTGCTTTTCTATATGACAAATGATATTTATCATGTGTTTTTGTGGAAAACATTTCTTTATTGTCATTACATTCCCACAAATTAACTGTTGCGGTAAAATAAATTCCACCATTTGCACAAGCCCCAGCATTTCCCCAAGTCCAAAAAGTATTGCTTGACGTGCCCTTATATGTAAATTCATTTTCTTTGTGATGGCTGAATGCACCGCCCGAAGTGCTACCACATAACTGACTATCACAAATACTCAAATGCACTCCGGCATTTTCACAAAGTTCTATATTTTCTTCCCTCTTCATTGTCGCTGTTGCTTTTGGAAAATATTCCCCATATTCGTTTGTGTACTCTACTACATCATATTTTTGAATGGCTTTTACTGAGCGCGTTTCTTCAATCATTTCAATAATGCGGTTTACTTTTTTTACGTCTGAATCTTCAAGTCCGTAATAGCTATCAAAAAGCTCATTCTCTTTCTTTAATGTTTCAAGTGTGTATTTCTTCATTGTTTTTTACCTTCTCCCCTGTTATAATGGGGTTGCCTTTCTTTTTAGTTTGGTGCTGGCTGTTTGTCTCGGTAGGATGCAGCCAGCTTTTTTATTTTGTTTGGGAACTAGAATTTTTCAATTAATCGGATTCGGTTACTTATGTCCTCATTGTGTTGAGTGGTTCGGGCGGTTCCGGTTGTTTGTCTCTTTTGTTCTCTGTTGATGGTTATATATTAGCATAGTTTAATAATAATGTCAATAGCATAGTTTAATAAAAATGTATTATTTTTAAAATACTGTTTTTTCTGCACATATAATAGGAAATAAAAAATATCGAAATAAAAACCCATAGCCGATTGACGCATAGTTTAATAAATGATATAATAAAAGCAAACAATAACAGGAGGGTTAATAAATGGCATTTAAGGAGAAAGAAAAGGAACTTTCATATATTGCACAATATCAAAAAGACAAGTACGACCGTATAACAGTAATGGCGCCAAAGGGAACCAAGGAAGACGTTAAAAGAGCGGCTGATCTAAAAGGCGTAAAGATGTCTGCGTTCGTTCTGGAGTGCATACAAAAAGAATTGGAAAGAATGAAAAAATAGCAGAATAGTTTAATAAAATGCTTGATGCATAGTTTAATAAATGGTATACTGTAACCATAGAAAGGAAGTGGTTGCAGAATGAAAAAACATATTATCGAGGTACCAGATGTTGAAGCGGTTGGAGTTTATGCAATTCACAATAAGAAAAATGATAAGTATTACATAGGCTCTAGCGTGAATGTTAAAACCAGATTAAAAACCCATCAGCGAAACATGGAAAAGCTGCAAGGCTCAAATTTAAAAATGGATGAAGACTTGAAAACATTTGAAGATTTGGAAAATTTTGAATTTATAATTCTTAAAACTTTTCCAGATTTTACAATAACAGATTATGATCTGAGAGAAGCAGAAGAAGGATTTATAAAAAAATATAATGCTTATCATGGTTATAATAACGAATTTTGCAAGCCTGTTTCTACTGGTTTTTATGGTAAAAACGAATTGTTGAAGTGCAAAAAGGCAAGAGAAAAAAGTTATAAAAAGTTAGAATTTTCAGATATTGAAAAAATGACAGATTATGAAATTGTAAATACTTTGATAATAGTGTGCGAAAAACCAGAAGAATACAGAACATTAATATCTATGCTAAAATATCAAATATTGCATAGAATGGACAGTTAAAGAAAACAAGCAAAGCCCCAGACATGGAGCAGATCAGGAGGAAAAAACATGAAAAAAATATATTATCACGAGATTACAATGTCCCAGAGTTACAATTGGGGGACAAAAGAACCGATTTACGAAGTATGCAAAGAACAATTTCAATGTGAATACTCGGAAGAATGGACAGAAGATAATGAAGACCCTATAAAAGATTATGTGGAAAATATGATCGAAAATTCTTCCGACAAGAGTTTTGAAGAAAGCAATTATTCTTGGGACGAAAACGCAGCCATTAATTTTTCAACAGTTGTATTTTCTGGAGCATACCATATTTTATTTAAAAATAGTGAGCCAATAGAATTGTATTATGTGGATTAAAAAAAGAGGTATGAATTTACCTCTTTTTTCGTGTCTTGCTAACAATAAACACTTTTCAATTCACACCTAAATAATTTAGGTATATTAAATATAGCATATAAAAATATATCTGTCAACAAAAATAAAGCCCTTGGAAATTAATCCTATGAACCATTTATGATAATGTCCTAATATACCACAAAGGAAAATGTCCCAATGTAGTATAATGCTTCCATCAACAGATGGAGGTAACGATTATCAGAAAGGTAGAATTATCAATGGATGAACAAAAGAAGTATGAGGTGATCAAATCATTGGCAGATCATCCAGCCCCTAACAAGCAGAGAGCTGCCCTTACTCTCGGTTGTACTGTACGTCACATTAACCGTATGCTTAAAGGCTACAAAGAGCATGGCAAAGCCTATTTTATCCATGGCAACAGAGGACGTAAGCCAGCCAATACCATCCCCAATGAAACTCGTAATCTTGTTGTCGATTTATACCGCAACAAATACTATGATGCCAATTTTGTGCATTTCACTGAGTTATTAGGAAAACATGAAGATATCCACATCTCCCCTTCAGCGGTTATGTCTATTCTCGAAGCTGAATACATTCTCTCTCCCAAGGCTACAAAAGCTAAGAAAAAGAGAATCAAAGAACAATTAAAAGCCGATAAAAAAGCAGCGAAATCTCAGAAAGAAGCGGATCAGATACAGATTAATCTTGTTGCTCTTGAGGACGCCCATTCCCGCCGTCCCAGAGCCGCTTATTTCGGTGAACTGCAGCAAATGGACGCAACTCCCTACGAATGGATCCCCGGTCAGATATGGCATCTGCATCTGGCTATAGATGATGCTACAGGAAGGATTACCGGCGGTTGGTTTGATACCCAGGAAACTCTGAATGGCTATTACCACGTTTTCCATCAGATCCTCACAACTTACGGTATCCCCTACAAGTTCTTTACAGACCGCCGTACTGTTTTCACCTATAAAAAGAAAAACTCCCCATCTATCGATGAGGATACCTATACACAGTTTGCCTATGCCTGTAAACAGCTGGGGGTTGAACTGGGATCAAGCAGTGTGCCTCAGGCAAAAGGACGTGTAGAACGCCTGAACCAGACGCTACAGTCGCGCCTGCCAGTCGAGTTAAGACTTGCAGGCATAACGACCATAGACGCTGCCAATGAATTCCTAAACTCCTACATAAAGGAATTCAATGAGAAGTTTTCCCTTCCCATTCATGGTATCAAGTCTGTGTTCGAAGTGCAACCCCAAATTGAAAAAATTAACCTGATTCTTGCAGTTTTATGCGAAAGAACGGTAGATACCGGACACTGTTTAAGGCATTCCAATAAATACTACCGTATGATTGACAGCAGAGGCAATCAGGTCCACTACCGAAAAGGAACAAAGGTAATGTTTATTCAGGCTTTTGATGGCAGTCAATACTGCTGTGTAAATGACAAAGACATCTACGCACTGGAAGAAATACCCGAGCATGAAACAAAATCAAAAGACTTAGATATAGACTATACTCCGCCAAAACCAAAGAAGCCCCGCATTCCACCAATGAATCATCCCTGGCGTCGCCAACAGTTTGGAAAGTTTGTCAAACAGCAAGAACACCACCAGAATGATCAAGATACAAAAATTGCCTGAGGAATGAAACGAATCAATTTAACAAGCCCCAGCAAAAAGCCGGGGCTAATACTTCAATTATTTTAGGACATTTTCAAAAACGCTTGACACAAAAATAAAGCCCTTGGAAATTAATCCAAGGGCTTTTAAAATGCTTATTTGTGGCGGCGTAACGACAATCGAGGGGTTAACAGCCCGCCGCCAAAGCTGTTAAAATATTAATAGCACAGGTTTTTAATTTTTGTCAAGAAAAATATTTTTTTATTTTTAGTCTTGACTTTCTGGAAAACTTACAGTAACGTTATTATCAACGACGGTCGCGGGAACTCATGGAGGGGTAGTTAGCGAAAATCGTTTGCACCTGAACAGAATAAAACAGCAGTTAACAAGCCAGATCAACCAGGCACAAAAGCCCGGTAATGACTGGCTTTTATTATGTTTAATTATATTATATATAATATATCTTTTACCCCTCCATAGATTCCTAAGACCGGAGTTTATTAAAAGATATGCTATACAGTACCGTATAATAATATATAAGATATAAATATAAATAAAGATTATAATATAATACCCCAATTATTATTTATTAATTATTAACAAAATAGATGGTTTTATTTTATGCAAAATTAAATTTGACAAGATATTAAAAACTGTGCTAAGGTATCAGCAACAAAGAAAACAGAATATTTTATTTTGAGTTTTAGAGAATGTACCCGAACACCCGGAAGCCTTCCGGGAATAAGCTTTACCCGGTGACATTCTCTTTTTTATTTGCAAATTAACGTGTTAAAGTGAGGTGATAACATGAAAGATAATGCAGTAAAAGCACAAGATATAGAAATCTATTTAGATAATATTAATATATATGCTGATGAATATATAAATACTGTATTATGTATATCACCAGATAACGAAAACTATAAGAAAGAAGTATCAGACAGCTTTGTAGATATGATTTTTTATATTGCAGATCATATACAAAAGCCAAGTAATGACAATATAGAGCTATTAGATAAAATGTTTAATACTTATGTGAGATTATGCAGTAAATATCATGTATTACCAACCCTAGAAGTATTTAGCTTTTTAGTTGGGATTAATCGTACAACGTTTACTGACTGGATGAATGGAGTGTATAGAATAAACTCATCACATGGTGACACGGCTAAAAAATGGTTTGATATTTGCAAAAACTGTGCAATTAATAGACTGCATAACCAGACCGGAACAAATGCGAATTTGATATTTGTTGCAAAAGCTGCATACGGCATGGCAGAAACTGCACCAGTGCAAGCCACGCAGCAGTACGGCGTACCACAGCAAACCGCGCAGCAGATCGCAGAGAAGCACAAAGCCGCTTTGCAGCTTCCGGAGATGGAAAAGCCGGAGCTATAGCACGGAAAACTATATCTTGCAGTTTAGCAATAGTACACACAATATATAGTATGTAGTGATGTTTATTTAGGGTACACCCTAAAAAGACATTTTATAAAACACTGTTTTTTGTGCAATATTACAATAGATTTTGCATAGCATTCCCTTGATTACTGCCGCAGGCCCTTAAAGGTCAGCGTTAAACCAGGGAAGCGGGAACCCATGGGGCGGCGGGCTTCCCTGGTAGCGTCCGTCATGGATATCGGGGAGGGGGTATATATAAAGCCCTAGTCAGCGGTAGTTACCACCGAAACCGCTCGAAAAAACAAAAAAGCTCTCCTTATATGGCAGTGATAGTGATTCGAACACGACAAGCAGTAAGCCTTAACTGTTTCTCTGCCATACTAAAAATAAGGCAATACCAAGAAAGGCGGGTACAACGAATGAATGATATGATGATTTTTAGCAATCCAGAATTTGGAAATGTAAGGACAGTAACGATAGATGGAAATCCTTGGTTCGTTGGAATTGATGTAGCCAAGGCTTTAGGATATGTAAAAGAGAGAAATGCTATTGCAAGCCACGTAGACAAGGAGGACGCCCTAAAATGTAGCCTCCCATCAAATAGTGGAGTGCAAGAAACGATTGTAATAAATGAGAGTGGTTTATTCTCACTTATTCTGTCAAGCAAACTTGAATCTGCGAAAAGGTTTAAACATTGGGTTACTGCGGAAGTCCTTCCTTCTATCAGAAGAACTGGAAAATACGAGATGGTTCAGAAACAGGATTCCTACCAAATTGAAGACCCGATAGAACGTGCTAAACGGTGGATTGAGGAACAGCAAGAAAAGCAACAACTTGAAGCCAAAGTAAGGGAACAGAAACCAAAGGCTGATTATTTCGACAGTCTGATAGATAATAGACTTCTTACAACTTTTCGAGATGCAGCAAAGGAATTTCACATCCCACCTAAAGCGTTTACTAAGTGGCTTACGGAAAATGGTTATATTTACCGTGATCGGCATAATATTATCAAGCCTTATGAATCGTATAGGAAAGCTGGACTTTTCCAGATGAAAGATTTTTCAACACCGTTTGGCTATTCAAACGTCCAGACATACATAACCGTAAAAGGAAAAGAGACATTTAGACTGTTACTTCAAGGGCAAGGATTGATTAGAAAGTAAAAAAAGAGAACCATTACGGCTCCCTTTTGATATCGTCAGTTGTTAATTTGATTAAGACATCTGGTTTAGGTTCGATTATAAGTTGACATTCCAGGAAGTCAAGAATCTGAATTAACTCATCGGCAGATATACTTCCTCTCGAAAATTTGTTTGCAAGAGATTGTGGAAGCATACCCAGATGGTTAGCTAATTGAACGTTGGTGACCTTCTTCATTTTCATAATTTGTTTTATTTTATCCGAAACCATATAATCACCTCCTATTAATGTAATCATAATCAAAACCGTTTAAATAGTCAATAAAAATATTCATAAATGAGTATAAAACACTTGAAATAATACTCGAGTACGTGTATAATTGACTTATAAATAAACGGGAGGGATTATGTATGAAAATAGGTTACGTGAGGGTATCAACAATAGAGCAGAATGAAGCGAGACAGATTGAAGCAATGAAAACTGATGGTGTTGAAAAAATTTATATGGACAAAAAATCCGGGAAAGATTTTAATCGTCCAGAGTATCAGAAAATGATTGCTTCTCTTCATAAAGGTGACATTCTGATAATCCATTCGATTGACAGACTTGGAAGAAACTACGAAGAGATTATTGCTGAATGGCGAAAAATCACAAAAGAGATTGAAGCAGATATCATTGTACAGGATATGCCGTTGCTTAATACTACGCAAAACAAAGATTTGACAGGAACACTGATCGCAGACATAGTTTTGCAGCTTCTCTCATATGTAGCACAAAGAGAAAGAGAAAATATTCGGCAGCGTCAAAAAGAAGGTATTGAAATAGCAAAAACGCAAGGCAAATATAAAGGCCGCGCAAAAAAAGAGATAGATAAGGAACTTTTCAAAGAAACCAAACGAAGTTGGCAAATGGGAGAAATAACAAAAGCACAATTTGCTGAGACTATAGGAGTTTCAAGAAGCACTCTATATAAACTCTTGGAGGGGGATAAAGATGATTGATTTTACGAATAAGTGCATCGTTACAGACAATAATGTTGAATCAGAACAGTTGCTTAAAAAAGCAATAGCTCAAGGATTTAACTTGCCAAAAGGTGAAAAAGCAATGGAATCACATAGATACTTTCGTTTTATCGGGAGTCCGTATAAACATGTTGTGGCTCTTGTCCCTGTATGTACGAGTGATCTAAACAATGCTATCAGATACTCAGAGATATTCGGTAATGAACTGGAAGAACTTAAAAAAATTACTGATTCAGCTGCAAGATGGTGCCGGGCATATGGATATGAACATTTGAATGTATATGCAAACGAAGAGCTTGAAAGTTATACTGGAAAGGCAATCGCAAAGACAACAGACAACATCATACAGCGTGTTGATGTTGAAATAAAGAAACCACGTAAACTGACTGTTTCAGAGTTGGAAGCATATTTAGGATATCCAATTGAAATTGTAAGTTGAGGTAAGTGCTTATGAAACCAAACCCACAATCCGAATCCATCCGCATCCGATTTTCCGAAAAACAGAAAAAAAGGCTCCTGGAAGAGAAGAACCGGACAGACAGGAGCGCATCTGATATTGTAAGACAGGCAGTTGATGAATATTTCGGGAGGAAAAGACGTGCTTAAATTTTTCTCAAAAAATAAAAAAGGTGTTTCTGAATCCCAAGGCTTTAGTTCAGAAGAAATAGCGCATGGCGTGTTCAGAGTTGAAAAGAAAACAAATTATTTTCATAAAAAAGCAATTTGTAAAGACGGAAAGTTATACAACACCGAAACAGCAATAAAAGTTATCGAACTTGATAAAGAAAAAGTGAATTTGTTTGGTTCATACCGGATGAGAACGTATTTTATAACGGATAAAGGAAACTGGTTTTCTTGCTACACGCTTGTTGAAGCCGGAATACGTGAGCATATGAAACAAGTAGGCGACATTGGTGTAAAAGTCGAGGAAACAGATGTTTCCTATTTAGATTTGAAATTGGAAAGCATTCAAGAAGTTAAGGAAAAATTAGGTTTTGCCGATATCGACCTTTACAAGAAATATTTCGGGGAGGTGGAAGAAGGATGAGCGTCGTAAAAATCACAAACCCCAACCCCTATGATTGGCGTGGAACAAAATATTTTATTGATGGAAAAGAAGTTCCGAGAGTGAGATCAATAGATTTTCATGTAGCTGTAGATGAAATTCCGGTATTTGAGTTTGAAATGATGGCTGTCCCAGACATTGAGATGGAGTGCTTGGCACAAATTAGTGTCACTTCTCAATCAATTACTGATGCAATTTTAGTTTTAAGGCACGAATTACTACAACATGGAGAAATTTACAATGGATTCAAATCAAGCCTAAAATCGGCTTTAGAATCCTACAATTACTGTGGGATGCCGTTTGAGCCAGAAGAAGAGATTGCAGAAAAAATTCTGGACTTTTTAATTGGGGAGGAAAAAGGAAATGAATGCACTTAATGTAATTGGAACAGCTGTAAATCTTGCATTTTTCGTTCTGGTTCTTGCCGGCACTTTGGCTATACTGGACGAAGAAGGAAAGACAAGTGTAATACAGATTTTATTCTGCATTTGTTTAGAAATATGTTTCGCACTGAATATTTTCTTAATTTGCACGAGGTGACAAATGTATCTACCAATTCCAATTGGAATTATCCCGATTGAGTTAATCGAGAGGGTTAAATTCATAAAAGCGCCGCTTCGACTTAATCCATGTAGGCTCGGAAAAGCCTATGAAAGTGATAAGTCGAGGCATCCAGAGTAGCGTAAGTGCTAATTACTTATTATATTAATTACATAAACTTATATATCACGACTTCCCCGGTCTTAATGGTGCGCCGGGGTTGATGGGCTATCGCCAAGAGGTAAGGCACAGCACTTTGACTGCTGCATTCGCTGGTTCGAATCCAGCTAGCCCAGTTTGCAATATTTATCATATTGCAAATATTTTTCTTTTTCATACAACTTTCGCTTCGGCCTTCTAGCCCAACGGGGCTGATTAAAGGGGCTTCAAATGTCCCGGAAGACTTTCTGAAATCCAAAAGCGTTTCAGAAAACCTTTGTTGCAGCTGGCGGTCAAGAACTGCAACAGTGCCGGATTGTTTGTCATGGCGGTCAAATAATTCGGTATCTTAGGAAGCTTAGTTCAGCGGTAAGAGCAACGGCCTCATAAGCCGTAAGTCCTGGGTCCGAATCCCAGAGCTTCCATTTCTTCTAAATGCCATTCATCCGTAATATGGGTGGAAAAAACTTCCAGTTGAGCGTGTGGATTAGGTAAATTTATAGGTGCGATACGGCGTAGCCTAAATGGATCTGATTTCCCGGCTGGTATATCTCGGAGTTAAAAACATTAACGCAGCGCACGTTAATAAAAGGAGTTTTCAAGAGATGCCGTTCAAAGACGCATAAAAATATCCAGTGAATCTACAGCACTAAAACTTGTAGATAGTGGAAAGCATAACACGATAAACCTATTGCTAACCCGGTTTTTCCGGGTTCCGGCAGGATAGAGAAGTGGAATCTCGCAAGGCTCATATCCTTGAGAACGGCGGTTCGAATCCGTCTCCTGCAATTCCATCTACCAGGTGTAGATAGGATATCTTACTTTAGCATAGCTATTGTTAGTTCTTGCACATAAATGCGGATGCGTTTGTGTGCATTCGTGCAGGCATATAGACGCAACTCACTAGCGATCTTGTGCAAAAACTTTTTAGAGAGATAAGACCAATGCCCGTGAGGAGTGGTAGTCGGGGATTCTAAAAAAATCATCTAGTTTAGCGTTTTATGATGAAAAAAGAAACATAGCTCAGTGGTAGAGCAATGATATTGAATATCATGTGACACAGGTTCGATTCCTGTTGTTTCTATCTGGCAAATTGCCATTGCCAGAAGTTGCATTTTCCCCCTTAAAGTTCCAGTGTTTCTCGTTGGGAGGTTTATGCCGTTCAAGTCGGCACACTGGATTTTTTTTTAACAAGAGGTGTTTATGGAAGAAAAATGTTGCAAGAATTGTAGAAAACATGATGACTTCACATGGGCTTGCTTCAATGGTGATAGCAAATATTGCGCAGACTTTACAGAGCCAGAGTGTTATTGTGAGTTTTGGGAGAGAAAAGAAGATGGAGATATGTGGTAAAGAAATAAAAGATGAATGCTCACACTGCGGGAATATCCTCGAATGTGAGTTGTTTCGCCAGGGGCATGGAATAAAACAGGAACGTGAAAACATAGCTAAAATGATTGCCTGTCAGATGAAGCACAGGGAGAGGAGGGAATTTGAATGCTAAATTTACTTGATAAACGCAATTGCCCTGTTTGCGGTGGAATATTGAAATGTGAAAATGCCGATTTCACAAACCATTTTATAGAAAAAGGACTCTTTTTAAATGTGACATGGCAATGCACCAATTGCGGCGCTGAATATACTGCAAAACTTGAATTAACTTCAAACGGATATGATGTGCAAGACCGTGAAGCACATATTGATGTAGAGGATAATTTTTCAGCCGAAAAATTTATGCTTGGAAGAGACAATTTTCGAAGACAGAGGTGGTAAATATGAAATTTGAGGATATGGCAAACTGGACAGAAGAACAGTTGAAAAATGAAGTTGTTCGTTTGGCTGATGAATGCGAGAAAAAACAGCATATAATCCTGGACTATAAAGCTTTATCGGAGACACTTAACCAAAAGCTTCTTGAAAATGATAACTGGAAGATTCCGATTGATGGAATTGAAAATGTAGATACTGGTCATCCATCTATAGAATGGTATGAACAACGACACCAGGATGACTGTATTAGAATCAACGAGTTAACTGTTACTGTTGACACATTGGTTGACCGATACGCTAATTTAAGGAAAAACAAAGGGATGTGCTGATATGGGTGAAAAGGAAGAATTAAAGCATTTCTTTACATGTAATGGAAAAGTTATTGAAACAATACCAGAGATTTCAATTTCGGATGGTACTGTTATCGAAGGCGGTATTCTTCACAGAAATGAGGACGGTACACTTTGTAGCATAGGCAAGACATTAAGTATTGAATTTGAATGTAAATTCAGTGATGAACTATTTTGGACACTAGTTGCCCCAGACCGAATAAACCAGAACAATTTCCGTAAAATACATGGGATTCCGAAGCGGAGGAAAATTAATGGATCAAGAAAAAATAAGCATTGAAGAAGCCATGAAAATTGGTTTTAAGAAAATACCAAATAACTGCTTAAAAATGAATAAAAAGCCAAAATTTAGACAAATTGCTGGAAGAAAAGGGAAACGGAAATTTGATAATGTTTTTAAATCTGTTGCGCGGCGAATGATAAAAAGGGCAGCCAAAGAGGGAAGACCAATAAAGCATAAAAGAAATAGAAAGGTAAATAAATGAGCATTAAGTCAGCATTAGAATCCGAAGGAATAGATTTTTCTGAATACATGAACCCACCCGAACCGTGGAATGGACAGGCATTATTGAGGAATATCAATGGAGTGAAATACGCCTGTTGCCCTTTTTGCGAAAAGAAAGCACTTCTGATTAGTCCAGAAACAAAAATTAGGCATCTTAAATTGAAGTGCAAGGGAAGTAACTGCAAGAAAGAGTTTGAGGTGAATGTATGAGAATTGTGGTTAAAAGGATTCCGATTGAGATCATCGAACTTGGAATAGAAACATATGCGCAGATTGATATCGAGGAAATTCTTCTTATATCTTATCCGCCAATTACAAAGACCGTTTTAAAATTTTATACTGAGTACATTGCGTTTGAATTCCAAAAGGAATATTCAGTAAAAATAAAAAATGATGATGCAGTGATAAAATGTTATAGGGGAAACACTTTGAACACTTTCATTCAGAAAGACGCAGGTGAAAGAACTGTTGCTGAATGGCGCAAGGTTATATCGCGTTCAAAAAACACTCCGTACATTGTTAGAACTATTAATTCTATAAAAGTGCCTGATGAAGATGCTATTAAAGCGATTGCAAGTGATGCGACAGAACTTCAAAAGACTAAACCTGTGGAACTGGACGAACTTTCGGAAGAAACCAAGTTTAGAATTTATAAATTAATTGTAAATGAAATTGGAAAGCATTTTTACAATTGCGAGATGCGTATGTCATATAAAGACTTTATACTTGTTGAGGATTGCATCAGAAAAGTTTTGCAAGGAGAACAAGATGAACACAAAACGGATTAAATGTATTTTGACAGGTGGATGCAAGTTCAAAAGTTCGGATACAGAATCGAAATGCAATGATAAAGAAAAGACTTGCACCATTACAGAAACTTGCTACAAATGTGGGAAGAAGTACACTGCCGTATTTACCTACAAACAATTAGGGATTCCAGTGAGGTGAATGTATGAATTGGTTTAAAGAAAAATGTTCCCACCTATATGAGGAAATTGGGAAATGCTATGACAGAATAGATTACGGAAATGGTACTCATATAAATGCTTATATTGTAAAAAAATGCAAAATATGCGGAAATATTACAGCCAAGACTGTATATTCAAATGAATTTACAAGGTATACATCTCCTGTAAGAGTTGATGATTGTGTAAAAAAACTGATAGCTAAAGGATATGTTGACAAGGTTGATTTCTTTTTGGAACACGAAAATGATAATATACCGTGGAAATAAATGGAGGTCTATTGAGTGAAGAAGGCAAGAAAAATATGTTGGATAATTGCGAATTTCATAATATTCAAATGGGCAGCAGATTATTTGATAGCCACAATTCAAATGATGGTTGAAAATAATTGGGGATTTTCGGCAGTACCATTACTGTTTATGGCAGTATTCGCAGAATGGAAAGTAATTGAAAATATTTTTACGGAATTAAGAAGATGATTTTATCAAGAAAGGATATGTATGACAAAACAAGAAGCCGTAGTAGTTGAAACCTACACAGGAATTTGTATGCTTGTAGGAGATGATCGCCGACTTGCATATGAATATGCAGAAAAACTTTTAGGTCATCCGATATATACGCATGAATTCCCAAAGTATGTCGACGAGTTAAAAAAACTTAGCAAGCCAGATTTTATTGAAATTTGCAAAAAGTTAAGCGATTAAATGGTATGGTGCGAATTAAGAAACATTCCGTGCATACATCCAGAACCAGATGGATTAGAAAATTGCAGATATTGTGAAAAATATAGTTTTGAAAAATATTTAGAATACAAAAAATCAAAAAGAAAAGTCAAGAGAGCCAAAAAGGAGCGCCATTATGAGTGATTTGAAGATATTTACAGAAAAAATCGAGCAAGAAGCATTAAATCAAATTTATACACTAATAAAACAGCCTGCATTTTCTGAATGTAAAGTACGAATCATGCCAGATGTTCACGCAGGGGCAGGATGTGTAATTGGCTTTACAGCTGATCTTGGAGATAAAGTAATTCCGAACATTGTTGGAGTAGACATTGGATGCGGAATGCTCACAACACAAATTCCTACTGATGTGGGAACAATAGATTTTAAAATCCTTGACGAAGTGATAAGAAATAATGTTCCGGCAGGAAGAAATGTACGTGACGAAATCATAAATTTTAAAGAATTAGAAGAACTTCACTGCTTTTCACTGCTTAAAAATGTTGAATGGATTCGCAGGAGTCTTGGTACACTTGGGGGAGGAAATCATTTTATTGAAGTTGACACCGATTCAAAAGGCATAAACTACCTTGTAATTCACACTGGAAGTCGTAACCTTGGAAAACAGGTAGCTGAAATATATCAAAAAATTGCCATAGAAGATATGCAGGGTACAGATAAGCTCGAAACTGAAATACAGAAATTAGTAAAAGAATACAAGTGCTCTGGCAGGCATAAGGAAATTCAAAATAGTATTGATGAATTAAAACGAAAATGGAAGCCAGACAAACTTGGAATTCCGAAAGAACTATGTTATTTGACAGGTGAGCATAGAAGACAATATCTGCATGATATGAAAATCTGTCAAGAATTTGCAAGAATAAACAGAAGATGCATACAGTCAGCTATATTCTACACTATGAATTGGACACTTCAAAGAAACACATGGTTTGACACAATTCATAATTATATTGACCACGATACAAATATTGTTCGGAAAGGTGCGATATCAGCTAAACATGGTGAAAAAGTTCTTATCCCTATGAATATGCGAGATGGATGTATTATTGCAATTGGAAAAGGAAATGAGGATTGGAACTGTTCAGCCCCGCATGGCGCAGGGCGTATTATGAGCCGATCAAAAGCAAAAGAAAACATTTCGTTAGAAGAATTTAAGGAGTCTATGAATGGGATATATACAACATCCGTTCAGAAATCTACAATTGACGAAAGCCCTATGGCTTACAAACCGCCGCAAGAAATTATTGATAAAATCAAAGATACCGTAGATATAGTTGATATTATTAAACCTGTATATAATTTCAAAGCAAGTGAATAATCAGTCAAGAGAGCCACATGAGAGCCAGACTAAATCCTAAAAAGAAAGGAGGTCTGGCTCTATTTTTATGTCAAAAATTACAGAAGGTTCGCTCGAATGGTATCGGGCAGTGCTGAATCAAATTATCAGTAGTGATATGACAATCTATCAGAACCAAAAAGATTGCCTTGATTTGCTCTTGAACATGAATATTGACCTTCCTTTCGACAAGAACCAAGAAGCACGGAAAATGGCCATGAAAGTAAGCCAATACTCACATAACATAGCAGAGAAGTGTGCTGCATTAACTGGCAGTGGCGATTTTGATGATATCTACTGGCAGTATTTGTTACTGGAAGCACCACATTTGCTGGATTCCTATGCCATGTATATAGAAAAAGATAGAAAACCAGAAGAACGGTTCTATTTGCCAAGACGCAGAACATTGAAAAAAGTAGTAGATAAATTACAAGCACTTGAAGAAGATGAACTTGACGAATTGTTTCTGCATCAGCCAGCCAGAACTGGTAAATCACAAATTATTACTGTCGGAACCGCATGGCATTGTGCAAGAAATTCAGAGATAAGCAACCTCTATGTTACATATAAAGAAGGACTTGGCGGTGCATTCCTAGATGGAGTTACGGAAATATGGACTGACCCAACATATTGCCATGAAGATGTATTTCATTCAAAAATAGCCAGAACAGATGCAAAGAACCACAAAGTAGACCTTGAAAGAAAGAAAAAATATGCGACATTATCTGGAAAAGGTTTGGAATCTGGTTTGAACGGTGAGTATGACGCATATGGTTGGCTGATTCTCGATGATATCCTGGAAGGTATTCAAGATGTATTAAATCCAGATATTCTCAGAAGAAAGCAAATTGTGTTTGACAACAATGTAATGTCACGAAAGAAAGAACAATGTAAATTGATTCTAAATGGTACTATCTGGTCATTGCATGATTTGTATATGGACAGACTATCATTTCTTCAGAATAATCCAGAAGCAAAACACATTAGATATGATGTTCTTAAAATTCCAGCTCTTGACCCGGAAACTGATGAGAGTAATTTTGACTACGATTACGGAGTTGGATTCAGTACAAAATATTATCGCACTATTCGTTCTAAATTTGAAGAAAACGATGATATGGCAGGATGGTTAGCCCAGTATCAGCAGGAACCTATTGAAAGAGATGGTGCTTTATTTAATGCGCAACATATGAACTTTTATAATGGACAATTGCCAGATGAAGAACCATTGAAAGTAGTTTCAGCTTGCGATGTGGCTCTTGGCGGTAGTGATTATCTTGCAATGCCAGTAGCATATGTATATGAAGATGGTTCCGTATATATACACGAAGTAGTATTTGATAATTCTGAAAAGAAATTTACTATGCCAAAAGTCGTATCAGCAATTGTCAATAATAAAGTTACGAATGCTTTTTTTGAAGCCAATGCAGGCGGCGAAGGGTATAAAGATGAAGTAGAAGGAAAGTTAAAGGAGCAAGGGTATCAAACTAATCTTACTTCTAAATATGCGCAACAAATGATTTTGAATAATGGTGGACACGCACCTAAATCGGCAGTGAGAAAAGAACAGAGAATTTGGGATAATGCTGAAAACATTAGAAAATTTTATTTTCTTGATACTGGATATCAAAACGCAGAGTATAGAAAATTTATGAATAATGTCTATTCATTCACAATGACAGGAAAAAATAAGCACGATGACGCACCGGATTCACTCGCTAGTTTAGCAGTATTCTTAAAAAATGGAAGCGGAGTTGGAACCGCAACAGCAACACAGAATCCACTTTGGGGAAGGAGATAGAATATGATGACTGCAACTCAATATTTACGCCAGATTGAAAATTATGATAACAGAATCAAAAATAAGCTTATTGAAGAAGAACAGCTCAGTTCTCTTTCCACAAGCGTATCTGCAATTCCTGTTGGAGAAAAGGTACAAACTTCTGTGAAACGTGATCCGATGGGAGATATGATTGCGAAGATATTTGACCTGCGAGAAGAGATTTCAGAAATGATATCTGAATTTTTACAAAAAAGACAAGAAATAGTCCGAACTATAGAACAGGTTGAAGACCCGTTGCTGTACGACATATTATTCAAACACTATGTTGAGTACAAATCATTAGTTCGTATCGCAGATGAGATGGGATATTCTGAAATACATATTAAGAAAAAACACTTAAAAGCTTTGGCAGAAGTAAAAAAGATAAAAGGTTTTGAAAGATGATACCGAAGTATACTGAATGATACCGCCAATATGTGTAAAATATAAAGTAGAGCATTGGATTAAAATATCCAGTGCTTTTTATTTTTCAGAAAGGATGGTTCGGCTCGTGAGAAATACAATGAATTTTGTAGATTTATGCCGAGGTGATTTCGGGCGAAAAGTAGCCTACACAGGCGTTGACCGAATCACTCCACAAAATGTAGTAAAAGTAGTTTCAGATACAATTGGCATACATAATAGAAACCGAACATTGATTGATTACTTGTATCGGTACATGAAAGGCGATCAGCCGATATTATACCGAAACAAAATAGTCCGTCCAGAAGTTAATAACAGAGTGGTTGAAAATCACGCATTTGAAACTGTAAAATTTAAAGCTGGACAGATTTGTGGGGAACCAATCCAATATGTATGCAAAAAGAAAAAAGCAGATAAAAAAATAAATGAGCAAGTTGACCTTCTGAATGATTATCTGGATGAAGCCAATGCAGATGCAAGAAACATCCAAAGGGCAATATACCAAAGTGCAACAGGAACTTCTTATAAGGCTATTCTGAAAGAAGAGGACTGGACAAAAAACGGAGATTTACCACCGTTTAGAATCTTCATTCCGTATCCAGGTGATTGTTACATTGTATACTCACAGAGAAATGGGAAACCAATGCTTTCCGTGCAGATTTTAAAAGATGAAGATGAACAGCAATATTATTTATGTTATTCAAAGAACCAGTTTTTTGAAATCAAGAATGGAAAAGTAACTAACTACGGCATCAATGGTTTTGGCGGGATTCCAATTGTTGAATGTCCAAATAATCACGACAGACTTTCAGATGTTGAAATTGCAATCACCTTATTTGATGCAATTAACAAATACCAGTCCGATAGATTAAATGGCGTGGAACAGTTTGTGCAAGCCTTTATGAAGTTTAAGAACTGTGAGGTAGACGAAAACGAGTTTTTGAAAATGGTAAAACTTGGTGCTATCTCTGTTAAAGATACTGGAAATGGCTGTCAGTCGGATGTTGAACTGATGACCGCTGAACTGAATCAATCAGAGAGCCAGGTTGCAAAGGATGATATCTACAATAATATGCTGATTGTGGAAGCAATGCCAAACCGCCAAAGCAATAGCGGAGGTGATACAGGAAATGCCGTATACCTTCGTAATGGATGGGACTTCGCAGAAAGAGATGCGAAATTGGTAGAAGCATTCACCAAGGAAGCCGAAAAGGAATCTGCTAGAATTATTCTGAATATTATCCGTGGCACGTCAAATGATGTTAATATCTCAACCCGAGATTTTGATGTAAAGATAACCAGAAACCCAACAGACAATATGCTTGTAAAAGCACAGGCACTTGATTATCTGTTTAAAAATAAAATTCATCCGCTTATTGCATTGATTACTTGTGGGCTTTTCAGTGATCCGCAGAAAGTCTACGAAATGAGTTTACCGTATCTGGGAACTATTTACCCGGAACTGGCAGACCCGGAAGCGGAAATGCAGAAAGCACAGCAATTACTTGACGGAAAGTTTCAAAATCCGTCCAAAACAGAACCAATGGCAAATTCTCCATCTAACGAAGAATGAACCAAATTTCGATTATTTAAGGAGTTTTAGAGAAATCTAAGGCTTCTTTTTTAATACCCAAAATCAAATAAATTGCAACAGCCCGTGAGCGTAAATCGGGTACAGATCATGTGCGGAGCGAACCGTGTTGAAAAAGCGTATTGGACTGGAAGAAAGGAGATTTCAATGACAAGAGAACAGGCAAAACAGGCACTTATCGGTATGGGAGTTGCAGAACCTTCCGAGGAACAGGTTTCTAAGCTTCTTGATTCTATTTCTGCTGAAACTAAGAAAGAGAAAGACAAAAATGTTTCTCTGAAGGAAAAAGCTGAAAAAGCAGATTCCCTGGAAAAAGAGTTGGAAGAGTTGAAAAAGCAGAACATGACCGAAGCAGAACGGCTAGAAGCTGAACGCAAGAAAGAAAAGGAAGCAGTGGATAAGGAGTTAGCTGATTTGAAAGCTGCGCTTGCAGAATCCAACAAAAAAGCCCTTACCAGTGAAATTACTTCTATGTTCGCAAATGCAGGGCTTTCAACCGAAACATACGCGAGTGCTATTAAAGCATACGCATCTGCACCGTATGAGAAACCAGAAGATGCAATGAAAGAAGTCGAAACTTTTGTTAAGGGAGTTTCCGAAGCAAATAAAACAGCACTTGATACCGCAAAAGCAGCTTGGGAGAAGGAAGCATTGGAAAACACTCCGAATCCGGGCGGCGGTAGTGGCAGCAAAGCTACAGTAAAAAGCGATGCTGCTGAATTTGCAAAAGCTTACTCAGCAAAAATGAACCAGGAAACTAAATCAGCGGACGATAACGCCCCTGTAAATATTTAAGTAAAGGAGATATAAAAATGGCTTTTATGAAAACAGAGCAGTATGAGTCCACTCCAAATATTCTCGAATCCGAGGTTGGACTTGTACTTAAAACCTACACAGCAGACCAGACAAATGCTGAAACAGTTGGAACTAAGAAAATTATCAAAGCAGGTTCCGTATATCCAACAAATGCGACAGGTGCAATCGGCATTGTATTTGAAGATGTTGATATGACAGATGATACCAAGAGACCAATTTCCGTGATTGTCGCAGGACGTGTTCTCGAAAAGAGACTTCCAGTAACAGTTGACACTACTGCAAAAACAGAGCTTGAAAAAGCAGGAATTGTTTTTGTAGTCACAGAAGACCCAGTATTTTAAGGAGGTATGACAAATGCCATTTAATGTATTAGAAACAATCACAGAGGAAGAGAGACTTAATTTCTCCCAGAGTTTTGATGTAAAAAGACCTGGCATCCTCGGCACCATTTTCCCGGATACAAAGACCCAGTATCTGAAAGCAGAGTATTACAGACTTATGGCTGGACAGCGACTGCCAGAGGTAGCTTTTGTCCATGCACTTGATACCGAAGCAGAAATCGGTTCCAGACCTGGTTTCGAAAAGGTACTGACCGAGAAACTTTTCATCAAGAGAAAAATCAATCAGTCTGAGCGATTACAGCAAGCAATCGAAAATGGTGTTCCAGATGACAATAATCTCAAAAAATTTGTATTTGACGATGCGGCCAATCTTTTCGAGGGTGTAGTCGCAAGGGCGAATGTAATGAAAGGCCAGTTCCTTTCCACTGGTATTGTAAAAATTAAGGAAAATCATGTGGATATGAGCATTGATTACGGCGTTACATCTGATGCAAAAGTAACACTTACAGATTGGTCTAAGCCAGACGCAGATATCATGGGCGATATCTCAAAAATGGTAGCCATTGCAGAAGATAACGGATATGTGATAAACAAAGCTCTTAGTTCTCTCAAGATGATTAATTACATGCGGAACAATACTGCAATGCAGACCGCAGTTCTTGGATCTGCAAACAAACGTCTTCTGACAAAACAGGAGCTTACAAATCTGCTTATGCAGGAGTACGGATTCACAATTGATCGTTGTGATGAAAAATATCGTTACAGAAAAGCAGACGGAACTCTGAAAACAGGAAGATACTTCAAAGAAGATGTGTTTACTCTGTATGAAGCAAATGCGAATGGCTCATTTGGCTCTGGCCTTTGGGGTGTAACACCGGAAGAGCTTGAATACAGACAGTTCATTCAGGAAGAGAACCGTTCTTTCGTAACCCTTTCCATGTGGGCTACACAGGATCCAGTTGCAGTATGGACAAAAGCATCCGGTATGTTCGTCCCGGTTGTACCCAAAGCCAACGGCGGTATCGTGATCGGTACCAAGGCGGGGGAATAACCGGGCATAGTCTCGATGAAAACAGCCAGTCACCATCTGTAGCAAGTGATTATGATGAATCAAAACATAAGCATACAGAAAGCGAGTTGTCTAATATGACTGTATCTCAGTTAAGACAACTTGCAAGTGATAACGGCTATGCCCTGGCAGCAACTAATAAGGCTGGAATAATATCAGAGATTTTATCTCAGCAAAGGTAGGTGATTAAATGGACGAACAGCTTATAGAGGACTTGACAAATTATCTTGAAGATGATGAAGAAACTGCGAGGATGATTCCTCTTTCGGCAAAGAGGGCTATTCGTTCATTTAAGAAGAAAAGGAATTATCCTTCATCTTACAGCGATGAGAAAATAAATTCCGATATGGAAAATTGCTATGATTGCATATTTGATTTGGCTCTTTTCTTTCTGGTGAAACAAGGAGCTGAATTCCAAGGATCACATTCTGAATCTTCTGTAAACAGAAATTGGAATTCCGAAACTGAAATCTATGTAAATCATGGCGTTTTTCCATATATCGGATTCTAAGATGGTGTGTGCGTGATGCGTCAATCCTCCCACGTATCGCAGGGGTGCTTCAAATTAGGTGGGTAGAAGCAATATCTTAAAAAATGGGAGTGATGGAAAGGAATAGCGATGGGATGTGAACACGAGTGTATTAACGAACACCGCTTGAAAGAATTGGAAAGCGCCGTCCATGAGATGAAAGAAAAGCATTCCAAAAGGGATGGAGTTTTTTTCGATCGTATCAATGCGCTGGAACAGAAAATTGCTTTATACAACAATGACTTGGGACACATTAAGGATACAGTTGACGAAATGAACGACAATTTAAAATCACTCATGGAAAAGCCAGGAAAGTTACAGGACAAAATAATTGCTTATGTCATAACTGGCATAATTGGTATTGTTTTAGGCTTTGCCCTAAAAGGCATTTTCCCGGTGTAAATATTGATTCCACTACAGGGAGGACGGTGGAATGGATGATTATAAAGACTTTTCGGAAGATGAAAGAATCTTCTATTTGCGTGAAGCTGGATTTGATTCCAGAGAAAAAGAGTTATTCCGATTGCGTGTTTACGAAGAAAAAACACTTGCAGAAGCTTCAGAAATCATGGGCTACAGCCCAAGAACCGTAGACCGCATAAACAGAAAATTAAAGAAGAAAATTATGAAAGTTGCCCCGATGTATTGTCGGGGCTTTTCTTTGTATTAATAGAAAATGGCGTATTTATGGCGTTATCATGGCGTGTTAATCAACCTTTTATTATTGTAAAATATAGTTATAAAAACAAGGGAGGTTTGAGATATGCAGTATGGTAATCCGTATTTTGCGCAACCATTTCAACAAATACAGCCGTATCAAGATAGATTAGCACAATTGCAGAATAGTTATCAGCAGGCAATGCCATACGGACAGGCACAAATTCAACAACCAATGCCACAAGTGCCACAAATCCCCATGTTGCAAGGACAGATGGTTGATGGCATTGATACTGTAAAGGCAAAAGATGTAGATATGTCCGGTAATCCTGTTTATTATCCAAAAACAGATGGAACAGAAATATATAGAAAACAATTACAGGCAGATGGAAGAAGTAGAATTTTTGTTTATCGACTTATAAATCCGGAAGAACAACAGCAACCAAAGGCAGAAGAAAAACCGATTGACATAGAAGCTATGTTTAATCAGCTTCGGAACGATGTTTGTTCTGAGATTTCCGAAATAAAGAGTATGTTCCCGACACAAATGTCTGGAACATCGGAACCCAAGCAGAATGGAGGTAAACAGAGATGATGAATCCAATGCAACTTATGCAGATGATACGTGGTGGAGGGAATCCTCAACAAGCCATAATCAATATGATGAAACAGCAATCTGGAAATAATCCTGTAATTGACAATGCAATTAACATGATGGAAAAAGGTGATAATGCAGGAATTGAAAAACTTGCAAGAAATCTTTGTAAAGAAAGAAATATTAATCCAGACGATATACTGTCGCAGGTTAAGAACCAGTTTGGAATAAAATAAATTCGCTACAATAATTAAAAGAGCCGCGGTCTTTTGATTTTGTATAAATTACAAAAATCAATAAGGAGGTAATCGCTATGATGAATGGTGGATTATCAGCAAGCGATGTCGCTGTATTAAGCGGCTCTAATAACCGTGCAGATGAAGGCTATGGCTTTGGCGGTGGCTGGGCATGGTGGATTATAATATTGCTTATCTTTGGCTGGGGCGGTTTCGGCGGCTTTGGCGGCTGGGGCGGCAATGGTGGAAACGGTACAAATGGTGCAGGTTTCCAAGGATGGGCTACCAGAGCGGATATCAACGAGGGCTTTGCTCTGAATGATATTCAGAATGGTATCAGAGGTATTCAGCAGGGCATTTGTGATAGCACATATGCGCTTAACAATACCATGCAGAGCGGTTTCAACGGCGTGAACGTCGGAATGCTTCAAGGTTTTAATGGCGTTCAGCAGGCAATCAATGCTGATACTGTAGCCGGTATGCAGAATACCAATGCATTACAGTCTCAGTTAGCAAATTGTTGCTGCGAGACTAGAGAAGCTATCCAGGGTATCAACTATAACCTGGCTACCAACACTTGTGCATTGCAGAATACAATGAACAACAACACCAGAGACCTTCTGGAAAATCAGAACAGCAACACGAGAGCGCTGTTAGATTTCTTAACTCAGGATAAGATTGCAACATTACAGGCAGAGAATTCTGATCTGAAACGTGCTGCTTCCCAGGATCGCCAGTCTGCATTGCTTACAACTGCAATGGCTTCTCAGACACAGCAGTTAATCAATGCAATCAATCCTGCTCCGATTCCTGCATTCCAGGTTCCAGCTCCATATGCATATGCAGGATGTAATACATATGGTAACGGTTGTTGCTAAGTAACTCACCCTTAGAGGTTGACTAATTCTAAGAGGTGGGTTACGGCTCACCTCTTATTGATTGAGAGGTAAAAAATATGGCATGTAAGAATGTTTGTAAGCTCTGTAATCACCTTGTGCTCTCTACTGCAATTGCATTCACAGGTGGAAATCTTGTGGTTACTATCCCGGAAGGAAGCTACAATAATGGAGAAAAATACTGCATTGTTTTAGCACAATCTATTCCAAATACAACCACAATTACCGCCCCAGTGATGATTCAGATAGGAACAGGAACAACATTGTATCCGCTAGAGAATCGTTGCTGCGCACAGGTAACAGCATGTGGTGTTAGAACAAGAACAAAATACGCAACCAGAGTTGTAACAAGTGCTACTGGTGGAGTGTTCAAAATGTTAGGAAACCCGGCATGTAGCCCGAATAACAATCTGACTGCAATCAATGGTACAGCCCCAACAGCTGAAAATGTTGTACAGGCTGTGAAGAGGGGAGGTATCGTGAATGCATAAGACAGCAATGGAAATGGGAAAATGGGCTATGGAAAAAGCCAAAACACATGGATTTGATAATCTCAGTGCTCAAGATTGGGACGATCTGAAAGACTGCATGGAAGCAGTAAAATGTGCGATTTGCGCTGATAAAGATTATCGTATTGTAGAAGCTATGGACGAATGCGAACAGGAAGAAAAGTATCTTGGACGCATGGGATATGACCGTTACCGCTATTCAAATGGGCGTTTCGCTCCAAAAGGTAGGGGAACCAGAAAAGGCTATAGACCGTATCTGTATATGCAGGATGATGACTGGATGGATGAGTATTTAAACAATCCAGAATTTGAGCGCAATATGTACCGCATGGGATATCATCCAGAGCGTAGTGATATGGAAAATGATGGTATGAATTGGAAGAAGTCCAGATACGGAGAATCTTATGATAAATACGATGAGAATCGTAGACACTATCATGATTCTAAGGATGCTGAATCCAAGAGAAAAATGGATGATTCCATGAAAGAATACACATCAGATATTATTCGTAACCTTACGGAAATGTGGTCGGATGCAGATGCAACGCTCAGACAGCAGATGAAAACTGACCTGACCAGGCTTGTACAGCAAATGAACTAGAGCAATAAATGAATTAAGCCCTTGTCGCAAATTAATGCGGCAGGGGCTTTTTCGTAGAAAGGATGGTGATAAACCATGCTACGACAATTCTACATGAATGGAGATATATGGAGAGTGCAGTTTGTTCCATCACAAGATGATGTTTTAATTGACCGCACAGGAAACAGAACACTTGGAGTATCGGATTATTCCACCCATATTATTTCGATTGCGAACAACCTACATGGAGAACTTTTGAACCGTGTATTTATCCATGAATTAGGACATTGCGTAATGTTCAGCTATGGTTTACTGTCAGAGCTTCACCGTATGGTTAAGAAACGATATTGGGTGGATGCAGAGGAATGGTGTTGCAATTTCATCTCAGATTATTCTGGAATAATCATAGTTACATCAAAAGATATTTTGGGAAATAGTTTTTCCCTAGTCATGCCACGAACTTTTGAATTAATTGCATGATTTTTCCTTGAATACAATCTGATATCCAATAATATCCAGAATTTCCTCTACTTCATTATAAGTAAAAGTTTCCTTCCTGAAACGATTACTAAAATTTTGAAAAGACAAATTTGTTCCATGTCTGCGGTTTAATTCGTTATTGACTTGACTCATAGTAAACCCTTGCGCAACTATAAGCCCCTTTAATTTATATTTAAAGCTCATTGTTTAATGCTCCTTTATTTATAAATAAATTATATCATTTTAATCGTAAACTGTAAAGTTTAAATATATGTTGAAAAATATAACAAATAAATGTATAATTAAATTATAAGATTTAATTCATGTGATTAACGGAGGCAATGAAAATGAATTTAGAAGGGCAACGTTTTGGTAAACTTGTTGTTATAAAAAAGGGAGAAACGCGTGTAACTAAAGGCGGGTGCAAGACAAGAACTTGGATATGCCGGTGCGATTGCGGAAGAGAGTTAATCATTCCCACAGGACATTTGAGATCAGGAAATACAAAAAGTTGTGGATGTTTGAGAGGAATAGATATTACAGGACAAAAATTTGGAAAGCTTACGGCAATAAAGAGAACTAAAAAAAGGGACAAAACTGGAAATATATATTGGTATTGCGAATGCGAATGCGGAGGAAATATCATAACGCAAGGCAGAAATCTTAGAAAAGGACTTGTTTCTTCTTGCGGTTGCGTTCAAAAAGAAAATGCAAGAAAAATGAATTTTAAACATGGCATGTCGAGGGGAAGAATATATGAAATTTTATGTGCTATGAAATCGAGATGCTATTGTAAAAATGACGAGAATTATAAAAGATACGGAGAAAGAGGAATTGAAATATGTGATGAATGGAGAAATGAAAATGGATTTAAAAATTTTTACGAATGGTCAATAGCAAATGGGTATCAGAATAATTTAACTATTGATAGAATAGATGTAGACGGTAATTATTGCCCAGAAAATTGCCGATGGGTAACACAGAAACAGCAAATGCAAAACACAAGGAGAAACAGATACATAAATTATGAAGGAAAAATATATTCTATTTCAGAGCTTTCTGAGAAACTAAATCTGACTTATATGCAAACATGGCACAAATTTAGAAATGTAAGTTTTGGAATGGATGAATTAAGTGAGAAAGAAAGAAGAAATCATGCAAAAGATAATAAATAAATATGTAGCCCCTGTTGGGGCAGAAAGGATGATTGCATGAGAGGATTAGTCCGTCAAAAGCAAAAAGTATATTGGTCGCGAATAACCGAAAAAACAGAAGGATTAGACCGTATTAAAGTTTATGAGAAGCCAGTTCTGTTCTCTTTTTCCGTATCATCTACAGCCGGAACGCCAGAAGAAATTGCAGCCGGAATAGTTCCAGATTATGACAGATACATTACAAGCTTTAATCGAAATTTCCATCCACAGGAAGCGGACATATTTTGGATAGACAGAATCCCACAAATAAGAGAGGATGGAAGCCTTATTTTGGACGAAAATGGAGAGCCTACAGTATTGCCAGACTACGTGTTAAAGAAGATTTTAGACACACAAAAAGGCAATATTGCCAGATATGGAATTTCTAAAAGAGGGAATGAAGATGGGTAAGACAATAAAGTGTACCTTATCGCAGAAATCAATCCAAAAAGCTATTGATGAAATAAAAAATTATCAAAAATCTTTAAGGAACAAAAATGAAATTTTCATAAAAAGATTATGTGAATTAGGGATTCCAGTCATTAATCAAAATATTTTAGCAGCACAAGGCGATTCCGATAAGAACCATAATACTTATATCAAAATTAACAGTTTTGGGGACTATGCAGAAGCCCATTTAATATGTGAAGGAATAGACCTTTTGTATATAGAATTCGGCGCAGGTATTCACTACAATGGTGCAGCCGGTTCTAGCCCACATCCAAAAGGAGAAGAATTTGGTTATACAATCGGTTCTTACGGACAAGGAAAAGGAAAAAACGATTCCTGGGTATATATTTCTGATTCCGGCGAATGGGTTCGCTCTTACGGTACAGAAGCCACAATGCCAATGTATAAGGCAAGCGTGGAAATCATTCAGAATATCCGCAAAATTGCCAAAGAGGTATTCTCTTCCTAAAGAAGATACTATAATATACTGAATGATACCAACCAATTATGTTATCATTACAGTGTTAAATTGTAGCATGATATGCAATGCGTTCACTCTAAAAGTGGGCGCATTTTTTATTGTGAGGTGACAGATATGCCAGACACAATAGAATCTCCTGTATTGGAAGTTTTTTCAAGGTGGGGAGCGGCTGTTTCTAAGATTACCGGCGCAGACAATTATTCCATGGACGGAAGCGAAACAAATGCTTCCGGCAAAAAGGCATATGCACAGCTTTATATGCTCGGAAACCCAATTACGAGAGGTGATTTAGAAGGGGATGAATGCGCAACAATGCCATCATTTCAAGTAAATTGCTTCACATCTGGGAGCAAAGCATTAACCAGATTGTATGAATTGGACAAGATAAGTCACATAACTATGGTGAGCATGGGATTCCGCCGCACATACGGACCGGAACCTATGTTTTTTGGTGACAGTGGAATTAAAAAGCTTGTGAGCCGATACAGCCGAATATATACAGGAAAATTACTTTAAACCAAATGAACGCATAGACGTTCTTTTTTTATGCCTAAAACGAAAGCGAGGTGAGATTATGGATCAGATTTTAAGCTATGTAAAGCCGGAATTACTTGTTGTCGTTGTAGTTCTTTATTTCATCGGGGCAATGATTAAAAAATCAGAAAATATTTCTGACAAATTTATTCCGATGATCTTAGGGATTCTCGGCGTGTTAATTTGCGGCCTTTATGTTTTTGCAACATCTACAGTTTCCGGTTCACAGGAAGTTGCAATGGCATTGTTTACCGCAATTACACAAGGCATTATCGTTGCCGGATTAAGTAATTATGTAAATCAACTTATCAAGCAAGCAGGAAAAGAAGAGTAGAAAGGCGGTGATCCGCTATCTCCCTGCACAGGGTTACGTGCTTAAAACTTAAATGAAAGAAAGGAGCCTATCAAAATGGCAGATTTAACAACACTTGGCGTAACTTTCCATTATGCCGTAGAAACAGTGAGTGGAACAAAGCCAACTGCATTTACTCAATTAAAAAGGTGTAATTCAATCGGTGGAATAAGTCTTGACACCGAACAGATTGATGTTTCCGCATTAGAAGATTATTTCACACAATATGCGGCAGGAAGGCAGGATACTGGAGGCGCATGGGAAGTTACTTTTAACATGAATGCTGACGTTATAACTGCAATCGAAAAACTTTTTAAAGACTCTAAAGACGCAAAAGCTAAAGGCCTTTCAACCTGGTTCGAAGTTGCTTTCCCAGATCTCGAAAAAGCATTTTTTATTGTTGCCGAAACAGGACGAGCAATTCCTCTTCCAGAAATCGGTCAAAATGAAGCTGCGACCATCCCGATATCATTAATTATAAATGATTACAAAGGACTCGATACAAAGGTTGTAACTACATCAGAAATATAAAAAATAATGGGAGGATTATAAAATGGTAACTTTCAATGTACATGGAAAAGAGTATAAGGTTGTATTCGGATACGGACTTCTTACAAAAACAGATGTGCTGGACAAGGTACAGGGAATTACAGATGGAAAAGAGAGAAGCCTTCAGAAGATGATTTCTCTTCTTCCGGAACTGCTTCTTGCCGGACTTCAAAAGAAACACAAGGAAGAGTTTGGGTATGAAAGTGATTCTGAAAAAGAAGCTGTTCTTAATAAAGTCTGTGACCTTTTGGATGATTACGAAGATGAAGGAACTGAGGAAAATCCGAAAAGCGGATTTGATTTATACCAACTTCTTGATAAAGAATTGGAGAAAAATGGTTTTTTATCCGGTCTGCTGAATGCAGTAGCAGAAGCACAGGCAGTGGAGAAGAATGCAACGAAGCTTCCACAGGATCACAAAAAGAAAAATTAACTTTTCGAGAAGCTGTTTACCAAGAGATTCTTCCTTTGTACCTCTCTATTGGCGTATCTAAAGAAGAATTTATGGATTCCACCCCAACAGAGTTAAAGCCTTATCTCGAAGCAGAAAAGATACGGCAAAAGAGAAAAGACGCTGAGCTTTGGCAAGCAGGCATTTATGAAACATCAGCCACATTCACAGCTGTTGCAAATGCTTTAATGGGGAAAAAATCCAAGGCTGAGTATTTGAAAAAACCTTTACTGGAATCAGCGGAGGAAGAAAGGCGTAAACAGGAAGGCATACTTTCCGAAGAAGAAAAGAAAAAACAGAGAAACGCACTTTTGGCAAGCTTGCAACTCATGCAGGCAAACTTTGAGCTTAACCATGAAAAGGGCAGGCAGGATGAATAAGTCTTGTCTGCCCTTTATTTTTTTTGTAAAAAAGGAGGGATAAATAAAATGGCTGACAATACCATTGATACCCTTGATATACAGATTAGCAGTAGTACAGAAAAAGCAGTACGTGCGCTGACTAATCTTTCAAACAAACTCACAGAAGTTAATTCCGCATTAAGCGGAGTTAATACAAACGGATTACGTAGTTGTGTAAGGGAACTTGGAAAACTAAAAGAACTTGATATAGGGAAAATGACAAGCATTGCTGATGGAATTGGAAAATTCTCAAATTCCATAAAGACAATGGGCGGAGTAGATTATAAAGGCTCTGGTCTGAATGCAGTTATAAACTCAATAAACAGACTTAGCCAGGTTGATGTTAGTGGATTTGATTCTGGGAAACTCGGAGAAATAATCCATAAATTATCAGGCTTATCGGAAATACCAGATGTATCTACCAGTGTTAATCGCTTTGTCAATTCAATGGCTAGATTAGCCAATTCCGGTGAATATATTGCGAATTTATCAGCTGAATTGCCTGGGCTTGGAAGAAATCTTAAATCAATTGTAGAGAGTTTTACGAGCGTTGGCGATATATCTGAACCTGTAAATAGGTTAGTTCAGTCTATTGCACAATTGGCAAGCTCTGGAAATAAAATCGGACAAACGTCAAGCCAACTTGGAACCCTAGCAAAGGAAGTATTATCTTTCTTTGACGTGATGAAAACTGCACCTAAAATCAGTGATAACACAATCCGCATGACGGAAGCACTGGCAAAGTTGGCTAATGCAGGGGGAAAGGTAAATTCCGCTACAAATTCTATATCCAGTGCGTTTTCTAAATTATCATCTGCAACATCTAGCCTTGGTAATATTGTTAGTAAAACTTCTTCTATAATTGGAACCGGGGTAAAAGGCATTATTGGATGGTTTCAACGTCTCGGGAATAGTAGTTCTGGAATTAAAACCGCTTCTTTTAATCTCGGAAATTTGCTTAAAACTGCTATCGGTTTTAAGGCTATTCGTGGTCTGGCAAATTTAGGAAAAAGTGCAATTGGTTTTGGCTCTGCTATTACAGAAATCGAAAATGTTGTAGATGTTTCCTTTGGAAGCATGGCAGATGAAGCCTACAAATTTGCTTCTACGGCCAAAGAACAATTTGGATTATCAGAATTGGCAGCAAAGCAATATTCTGGAACCATGATGGCAATGATGAAATCATCTGGTGTTGCGCAAGATGCAGCTTCTAAAATGTCAATTTCTCTTGCTGGATTAGCCGGGGATATTGCATCATTTTACAACATTGATACAGATACTGCTTTTCAGAAAATACGCTCTGGAATTTCCGGGGAAATTGAGCCTTTAAGACAATTGGGTATTAATTTATCCGTTGCAAATATGGAGGCTTATGCTCTTTCAAGGGGAATTACAACATCTTATAATGCAATGTCTCAAGCTGAAAAAGTTGCTCTTCGATACAACTATTTAATGTCAGTTACAGGAGATGTGCAAGGAGATTTCGCAAGGACATCTGGCACCTGGGCGAACCAGGTTCGTTTGCTCACTCTTAACTTCCAGTCACTTTCCGCAGTAATTGGGCAAGGATTGATTGCCGGCATTCTTCCTGCTATTCAAGCTCTTAATGCACTTATGTCAAAACTTATGCAAGCTGCGAATGTGTTCCGTAACTTCATGTATGTATTGATGGGAAAGAAACTAAAAGGCTCGCAGAGTGGAGTTAGTGATATCGTATCTAATTTAGGTGGTATAGAAACAGCTGGTGATGACGCATCTTCTGGGCTTGATGACGCTACATCATCTGCTAAGAAACTGAAAAAGGCACTTTCCGTATTGCCATTCGACCAATTGAATCAGCTTACCGATAATTCCGATAATTCTGGAACTGCATCTAAAAGTCTTGGTTCTGGACTTGGAGATTTGGCAGATAGTTTTTCTGGAATACAAGATTCACTGGATGAAGTTTTGACTGTTGATGAAACACCGATTAATAAATGGGCTTCTAAAATTAGAAAGGCATTTATCAATAAAGACTGGCAGGGGCTAGGCTTTACTATTGCAGATATGATAAATGTTGGAATGGAGAAAATATACGAAGTTATTAATTGGAATAATGTTGGCCCGAAAATAACTGAATTTGTAAATGCTTTTACAACAGCATTTAATTCCATGGTTAGCGGAATTGATTTCGACTTAATGGGAAGAATGCTTGGAGCTGGAATTAACACGGCAGTAAATACCCTAAACCTGTTGCTCGGAGAGGGAGGAATAGATTTTTCCGGAATAGGGGCAAAACTGTCTCAACTTTTAAAAGGTGCTATAAAGGAAATTGACTGGACAGGTCTTGGAAACTTAATTGGGAACAGTTTTATGGCATCTTGGAAAATGCTTTCTGCCTTTGTAAAGGATATGTCTAAAAAGGATGGTGCTGGAATTACTGGATGGGGTAAGCTTGGCACTGCTATTGGAAAAGCCTTAAATGGTGCAATAAAAAAGATAGACATGAACACGATTGCAGATGCACTTTCTGGTTTATTAAACGGAGCGTTCGAAAGCTTAAAATCATTTACAGAAACATTTAATTGGGATGATCTCGCAACCAAGATAAGAGATGGAATCGCTAAATTCATCAAAGAAACAAACTGGAAAGAAAATGGACAGGCTCTTGGAGATTTTATATCTCACCTGTGTACCGCATTAAAAGATTCTCTCACTACAGACACATTCTATGAGTTCGGACAAGGAGTTGGAACATTCCTTGGTGAATTGCCATGGGGTGAAATCCTTAGTACAGCAGCTGATCTGCTATTAACTGGCCTTACCAGTGCATTAAACGGATTATTCGATGGATTAGAGGAAAAGCACCCGATAGCCGGACATATTGCAGAATGGCTTACAAAAGCATTTATTGCAGTAAAAATAGCAAATATCACAGGTATCAGTACTCTTGTTGGTTCACTTGTGGGACATATTGCGAGTAAAATAGCTGAAAAGAAAAACGCTGAAATGATTGCTGAAAAATTAGCAGATGTACTTGGAGATGGCACAAGTGGAGCAAAAGAAGCAATAAAAGATTTAGGGGATGCGGCAGGTTCTTCAAGCAGTAAATTTGGCTCTCTTGCTAAAGCACTTGGCCCTCTTGTAGGTGAAGCTGGACTTATCGTGGCAGTAGGAGTAGCTGCAGCTGGCGCAACCTCTCAATTGGCTGGTCTTGTTGAAACCATGCAAGGCGGTAATGGTGTTGGAACCACATTTGGCAATACCATGAATAACTTCATTCAAACTTTACAGAGAAGAGGTGATATTCTTTCTGGATCAGCAGAGGAAATTTGGCAGTTAAAAGAAAGCCTTGAGCAAGAAGGGATGACCGCCGAGGATAAGGCAAAAGCAACACAACAATTGATTGACAAGTTGGGAGAAATGGGGGTTACATCCGACCAGGCAGAGCAAGCATTTTCTCAATTAAACCAGAAAGGTCTTATTACGGACGACATGTTTAAAATATTGTCTGATTCTATTAAAACATTGGATGATAAAACAACAAATATGTCTGGAAGTATTGACCTTAGTAAACAGTCGATTGATGATTTGTATGACACTGTTCTTCCACAATTGCAAACACAGTTAGGACTTAGCGCAGATGAAATGGTTTCTCTTGATACAGCATTAATGGAAGCTGAAAATTCTGGTGGCACTGCACAGGATGCATTTGATAATATCATGGCGCGCGCCAAGGAACTCGGAATCAATACAGAATCTGTAGCAAAGATTTTTGCACAAGTATTCCCAGATTCCGTGAAAGAGATGGAAACTAAGACGAAAACCTCTATCAGCAGTACAAATACTTTTGTAAAAACTGGAATGGGAAGCATATCCAAAGCTACAGGAACTGCAATGTCTGGAATTCAAACAGCAACTGAGAAAGCTATGTCTGCCGCACAGACAAAAGTAAAAACTTCCACAGAAAATATTAGTTCTGATTCAAAAACAAACTGGGGAAATTCCGCAAGTGCTGTATCGACAGCTCTCGGAACCATGGACACCGATACAAAAGATGTAATGGGTAAGGTTATGACAACCATTCAAAGTTATTGGTCTTCTGTTCTAATCAATACAAACCAGATTTGGGAAAAGACTTCTGGTAAAGTTGACACGGAAACTGGGAAAATGAAATCTTATACAGAAACCAATTTGTCTGGGATTTCGGATAAAATTAAAAGGCTATTTAATGTTAATCTTACATCAATTGGTCGGGAAACTGCTCAATCATTCGCTGATGGCATGAAACAAGTACATTTACCAACTCTGACTTATTATATTTCAGAGTGGAGAAAACATGATCTTGGCGGTGGAAGAACCAGTTCTACACCAGTTTACAAGCCTAATTGGTATGCCAAAGGTGGTCTTTTCAATGGTGCACAGGTAATTGGTATCGGAGAAAACGGTTCCGAAGCTGTCCTTCCACTGGAAAATCCGCGAACCATGAAGAAGATTGCAGACAGCATTGTTTCCAGTTCGGACGGAAGCATGGGACTTACAAAAGAAGAAATGACAAAAGCAGTAGCACAGGGAGTTGCAATGGCAATGAGCATGAACAGCGGAAATAACAATCCGCAGTACATCATGAACAGCATTATTTTAGACGGAAGTGAGATTGCAAAGGCTGTGACCAAAGCTCAGAATGATACGGATAGCCGTTTCAAACCGTCTCCGGCATATTGATTTTTGACTGATTGTGTGGTATAATTTCTTCAATGAAGAAGTACACACGGTCTTGATTTTTGAGCCGCTAAGAAGAAATTAATATTTCTCGATTTTGAGGAATTTTTTGTCTTACTTGGCGGCTCTTTTTTATTTTATCCATCAATATAAGGAGGAATGGAGAATGGGAAATGAAGTTTTAGTAACAAGCGAACAGACACCTATTGAGATTGCACTTCAAATAGACGAACAGGGATTCACCACAGCCAAATGTTTATATAATTGGTTGGAGTTAAATCCAACGCATTATGCCAGGTGGATTAAAGATAATATCACAGAAAATCCATACGCTGAAAAAGAAGAGTATTCGCCTTGCACGGCGAAAACCTCTAAATTAGGTGGAAGACCATCAGAGGATTACAAAATCAGTGCATCTTTAGCAAAGAGAATTTCAATGGCTTCAAAAAGCGAACGTGGTGAAGAAGCACGAAAATATTTTATAGGATGTGAGCAAGTCTTGAAAAAACTTGCAGAATCCAATCGGCGTACAGAACTTGAAAGAGCCAAAGGAATAGCAGTAAGACAGGCGTTGACAAAAGCAATTCAACAATCTTCTGAAAATGAAAGAATGCACGGACATGCCTATTCTACATATACGGACGTTATTTACAAGTCCATATTTGGTAAAAACGCCAAGCAGCTGAGAGAAGATTTTGGAATCTCCAGAAAAGAAAATATGAGAGATTGTTTTTCGGAAGAAGATCTTGTGAAAATACAAAATGCTGAAATGCTTGTAAGTGCGTTGGTCGGATATGGCTGGGGGTATAACGAAATTAAAGAATTTATTCTGAATAAAGGAATTAATAAAATTGCGGCATAATTTTGAATTTTTAGACAGCCCGCATTTAAAATGAGGTCTGGAAAGGTTCGATTTAAAATAGAACCTTTTTCACAGGGAGGAATATCATGTCATATAAAAATTACATCTTAATTCAAAAACATTTATTCCGTAGCGAATACATTTTCGCAGATACAGAAGAGTATCTGGCAGACCAACTTTTTAAGAATGAGAAAATTAGAGTGAATTTCGGAAAAGAATTTGGACATACAGAAGAGAAGTATCTTCTAATTTCCTGTAAAATCTGGAATAAAGACCAAGGCAAGTTTTTTAGAGCCATGGAAAAACTGAGGAATAAAATGCCACTGGTCGGGAAAACCGACTATGAGGAATTTTGCAAGGAAACATTCAAAATGTTTGATTAATTAATTTCGGTAAAACCAGTGGGCTAGGGTAGCTCCCGAAAGTCTCACCTCCAAGAGACAAGCTCACTGTTTTTATAAAATTGGAGGAAAAATGAATGGAGGTCATTTTATGTCAGTATTTAGAGTACACAAAACTAAAAACTATACGGTGATGAGCAATCACCATTTGAGAGATAAAAATTTAAGTTTGAAAGCGAAAGGGCTTTTATCAGTAATGTTTTCTTTACCAGATTCTTGGAATTATTCCATACCAGGTCTATGCTCAATTTTAAAAGAAAATGAAACAGCGGTGAGGTCTACCATAAAAGAATTAAAGGAGACAGGATATCTTATTGTTGATAAGAAAAAGCCTTGTAAAGAAGAGGGCAGATCAAAGTTTGAATATGTTTATAATATTTACGAAACGCCACAGGAAATAGAAGAAACTGAAGATAAACAAGATGCTCCAAAGCAAGGTGTAGAAAGCCTAGCCCTAGAAGCTCCAGATGTAGAACACCACCCTCATAATAAAAGAACTGATATATCAAATACTGATGAATCAATAACTGATATATTTAATACTGATTTTATTAATCCAAAAGAAGAAGAGAAAAATGCATACCACTCTAACGAGTGGTTCAATTCTCAACATATCAAAAATATGTTGACAGAAGAAAGCATCCAGTATACTCCAATAGACCGTAAATCTTTTAATTGGTCTGCATTCAAGAACCAGGTTGCAGTACGACTTGAAGAATTGGGATATACGACAAGCCCCTATACAACTAACCACTTCCTGGTAGTATCAAAGTATTTCTTCAAGAGATACGAAGAGCGAACCAGGAAACCACACACAAAAATCAATCAAGACGCTTTGGATAATATCCTGGACAAGTTTGGTTTCGGGCCAAATCCAGATTATTTCCAGAATGTTGAGATTGAAACATACATGAAAGTGATTGATGAATACTTTGGAACTTCATTTAGTGAGTACACGGATCACCATTATTCGCATTTCATGTCTGGATATGTGCGGAAAATATTGTTGATGAAAATTGAGAACAGGGAGGACATGCTATGATATTTTGGCTATCAGTAATTATTTTTGCAGTCGGCGTTGCTATTCTGATTGCAAATAGAATAGGCGAATCTTTAAGCTACGAATATGAGTATTCAAATGTGAGTGGATTTATATTGTCTTTTGGCGTGGTAATTTCTTTCATCAGTGTAGTATGGTTCCTGGTAGCTGGATTGATTTTACTACTCACCAAAACCAATGTTACCGCCACCAGACAGGCAAATGCCGAGAAATACAAAGCATTGACTTACAAACTGGAAAGTGAAGCTTGCCGAGATCAATTCGGACTTCTTAACAAAGAAATTATTGACGAGGTACAGAGATGGAATGTAAAAGTAACTTACTACAAAGCAATGGAGGATAACTTCTGGATTGGAATTTATTATCCAGATGTGTACGGTAATCTTGGAACGATTGATTATGAGACATATGAGGGTAATTAATTGACATGATAAAATAACCAAATACGTTTCAAAACCTCTTGCCAGATAAAATATAGGCACAAGCCAAGAAAATTGAATTTTGATAAAAGAAATTAATTAATTGTGGAGAAAGGAAACAAAGAAAATGAACAGACCATTATTTGAACCAGGGGATATTGTACAACACTTTAAGAGAGAAACCATCGAGAATCCGCATGATAATGAATACCTGTATGAGATTGTCGGTTTTGCCATGCATACAGAAACAAGGGAAGAGCTGGTGATATATAGAGCCTTGTATGGTGAAAAGAAATTATTTGCCAGACCGAAAAATATGTTTTACAGTGAAGTGGATCACAAAAAATATCCAAATATCAAGCAGAAATATAGGCTCGAGAAATATCATGGAGTGTTGTACGTGTAATGGACTTTAAGCAGACTTACTTTTCCATCTGGCAAGAAATATGGAACCTCCACAAGAAGTATGCCTTTATCTCAAAGGACGATATCCCGAAGTGGGAAAATCTCACCATGGAAGCAAACCGGATTCACGATAAATACTCTGATTCGGTTGGCGCAAAATTTGCCGAAGCTCTTTTGTTTGCCGTAACTGCAGAAATTGATAGAAAAGCGAAATAGTGCTTTCGGAATACGTCCCAAAGTGGTACAATATGGGTATCAAATATTGGGAGGTACGTATGTATGAAGAAAGCGAAAAAGTTACTATCAGTTTTGGCAGTCATGCTATTGATTGTCTGTATGGCAGTTCCAGTATCGGCAGAAAAATATTACAATACTGGCTATACTCAATATGGCGATTTTGTAGTCGGGAATGGAAGCCTACAGGAATTTAGCGGAAGAACAGTTGATGGAAACCTGTACGTTGTAAATGGTGGTTCTTATACGTTTTATGGAACCCTTACCGTAAATGGCAACATATATGTTTTTGGAGATTTCTACAACCATGGAACTATTAATGTTAGCGGAACTCTGTTTTGCTTAAATTATTACTACGGAGGAATACTTTTAAACTCTGCAACAAAAACAGAGAATGGTGTTACAACAGGATTTTCTTACGGAAATTTCTGGAATAACGGAAAAATTAATGGAAATTTAAAAGTTGATGCGCAAATAAATAATATTGAACCACCAGCGGTTCACGTTCATACACCTGGCGCAGAGCCTACTTGCACACAAGACCAAGTTTGTACGACTTGCGGAGCTGTCCTAAAGAAAGCAACAGGGCACACCCCAGGAGCATATGCGACATGTACAACGCCACAGAAATGTACTAAGTGTGGAATTATACTAAGAAACGCCAAAGGACATGTACCTGGCGCAGAAGCCACTTGCACAAAAGAACAGACCTGTACGGTTTGTGGTGCAGTATTGTCAAGCAAGACACCACATACACCAGGCCCAAAGGCAACATGCGTTGATGACCAAATTTGCGTAGAATGTGGTGCAGTGATTAAAAATGCATTAGGTCACAGCCCTGGTAAACCTGCAACATGTACTGAATCACAATATTGTACAAGGTGCGGAAAAGTTCTTGCAGAACCAACAGGTCATAATTGGTCTGAATGGAAAGAAGAGAAAGCAGCCACATATTATAGTTCATCTGAAATTGTTAGAAGATGTTCTAAATGTGGAGAAAAGGAAATGAGGTATGGTGACGCTGTTCGCCCGACCGGAAAAGCAAATTACAAAAATGTAATTCTACAAAAAGGTAAATCAACTACAGCTGTTAAAATTACTGGCATGGTGAACGGTGATTATTTAAAATCCGTTGTGCCAAAGAATAAAAAACTTGCAAAAGTTACTGCTGTAAATAGGGACGGAAGTTTTAAAATAAAAGCATTAAAGAAAACTGGAAAAACTGTCATTACGGCAACTTTAGAAAGCGGCGTTACTGTGGATATTAACTTAACTGTACAGAGTAAGGCTGTCAAAACAAAGAAACTGTCTGTAAATAAAACAACAGTCAATCTTACAAAGGGTGGAACGTTTACCATTAAGGTAAACAAGACACCATTTAATTCAAAAGACACTGTCAAGTTTTCTTCCTCTAACAAAAAAGTGGCAACAGTAAGCAGTAAAGGAAAAATTGTTGCTAAGAAGAATGGAACAGCATACATTACTGTAAAGTCTGGAAAGGTCAGCAAAAAAGTTAAAGTTGTGGTTAAGAGCAAAAAGGCTACCACAAATCCAACATCTACGGTATATGAGACTGATCGTTGCAAGGTGAAATATGTTTCTAGCAAAATCGAAGATTATTACGGAACGTATTACCTGAACGCTAAGTTTGAAATAACAAATAAAGCAACAGTATATCTTGTCCCAAGAGAAGAGGCTGAATGTCAAGTGTTTCAGAACGGAAACAAAATCTTTATAGAAAACGAAGCCAGTATTTTAGATGGAGAACCATCAAGCCAAGTGCCAGAAAAAAGCACGAAATATATCACATATTCTGTTCGGCTGGATGACACTAAAAATCCAGTAACAATTAAATTCAGTAAGAGTTTTCAATGGGGAGCGCCAACAACTACATTTACAATTCCGGTAAAGGGAATGAAAATTGTAGAGGGCGAAGATTGATAAAACGATTAGATCAATATTCATATATAATGATACCATAGTATACTGAATGATACTTTCGCCGTATGTTATAATATAAAATCATAATAAGCAAATTTTAAAGCGTTTACCTTTCGGGGTAGGCGCTTTTTTCGTGTGTAAAAATACATGAGGGTTAGCATATGGCAGAAGTATTTTTAAAAGTGGATGGGGTAGCAATGCCCTGTCCTTCTTCTTTTACATGGGGATTACAGGATATATCGGCGGCAGAATCTGGCAGAACAGACGATACGACCATGCATAAAAACAGAGTTGGACAGAAACGAAAGCTGTCTGTAGGTTGGAATGGCCCAGACTGGGACACTGCTTGCAAAATTATACAGGCAGTAAATCCAGAGTACATACAGATCACATATCCAGACTTGCTATCTGCGAACAAACACGAAACCAGAACATTTTATGTTGGTGACAGGGAATCACCTTTTAAGTGCTGGTGGGTTGGCAATGAGCGCATGGAAGGACTTAGTTTTGATTTTATCGAGAGGTAAGATATGCGAAATTTATCAACGGAATTTAAAGAACAACAGAATAGTGGGAACCGTAACTATCTGAAATATGCAGATTTTACCTTTACGGACGGAAGTACATTATCCATTACCGACAAAGACTTATGGTCTAATGGCTTCAAATTTGAGGATGCAGTATCGCAAAGTGGTTCTTTTGATATCGGCGCAGCTATTGTAAATAAGCTGACATTGCAGATCAACAACTTTTCTGGCAAGTACACAGATTACATCTGGGACGGAGCGAGAGTTGTTTGCCATATTGGGCTTGAATTATCTACTGGCATTGAAAAAATCCGTATCTGCACCATGACAGTAACAGATGCCCCATACCAGAACACAGCTATTATCAGCCTAACTTGTGAAGATTCCATGCGATTATTTGATCGTGATTATTCAGAAAGTAAGCTGTCCTATCCGGCAACTAGATTACAGATCATCCAGGATGCCTGTAAAGTCTGCGGAGTAACACTGCAATCTACAAGATTTGATAACGATGATTTCATAATCCAGGATCGACCAGATGATAGCAGCATTACTTTCAGACAGGTAATTGCATGGGTAGCACAGATGGGCTGCCAGTGGGCGAAATGTGACGAATATGGTCGCTTATGCTTTGGATGGTATGAACGTGAAGTCCCGGATAATTTTTATGATTTGGTGGAAACTCCATGGAAAGATGTAGAAGGTAACGACATATTAGATACCACTGGTGAACAAATCATTACTATCATGCAGACTGGGATTACAGCAATTCAAACAAACGGATTTACTCCATGGTTGTATGATCTTGAAATAACAGGTATAAAAGTTACAGAATACGTTGAAAATTCTTCTAAAAATGAAGCAAAAACATATCAGTCGGGGAAATCTGGCTATGTTATCGAAATCAGTGATAATAAGCTAATCCAAGAGGGCTCCGGGGAGAAAATCTGCCAGATTATCGCAGACAGGTGCGTGGGGCTAAAATTCAGACCATTTACCACAGGAGCATTGACTAATATAGCATGGGAAGCTGGTGACACCATTGCAATTTCTGATAGAAATGGAAAACAGTACAAGAGCTTCCTAACTTCTGTTACTTTGAATCCAGGCGCATTTGAGCAACTTGAGTGCAGTGCTAAAAGCGTATCTAGGAATAAGCAAAAGCAGTATACACTAAGCCAACAGGTGCAAGCCGAAAGCAAAAAGAACTTAAAAGATGAACGCACCGCAAGAGAAAAGGCAATTGAAGAATTGTCTCAAAGATTGTCTGAATCTTCCGGTACATATACTACTGTGGAAACACAGCCGGACGGAAGTAACATCTATTATCTTCATAATAAGCCGCAGTTATCCGATTCTGACATTATATGGAAAATGACTGCGGAAGCGTGGGCTGTATCCACAGATGGTGGACAACATTGGAATGGCGGCATGACGGTTGATGGTGATGTAATTGCCAGAATCCTTACTGCTACAGGTATTAATGCTGACTGGATTAATACAGGAACTATTAAAGCAATTGACAAAGACGGAAATACAACTTTCCTGGTTGATGTAACAACAGGAAGAGTTATTATCAATGCAGATTCTATACAAATCAAAGGAAAAGATGTCAATGCAATTGCAAAGGAAAAAGCAGAAACAGAAGTAAATAATTTTATAAGCAATACATACACAACTGATATCAATAATTTACAGTCTCAAATCGACGGACAGATTGAGACTTTTTTTTATGACTATGAACCGACCTTGCAGAATATCCCGGCTTCTGGATGGACTACCAACGAAGAACGAAAGAAACATGAGGGTGACTTATTTTACTGGAAATCCAAGGGATATGCGTACCGTTTTATGCAAGATGGGGCAACTTGGAAATGGCAATTGGTACAAGATACCGATATCACGTTAGCGCTTGCCGCCGCAGAAAAAGCACAGGACACAGCAGATCATAAGCGCAGAGTATTTGTAGTTCAGCCAGAACCGCCTTACGATATTGGGGACTTATGGACACAAGGCGAAACTGGTGACTTGATGAGATGTAGGGTTGCAAGAGCAAGCGGCTCTTATGATTCTTCCGATTGGGAAAAAGCTTCAAAATATACAGATGATAGTTCTTTAAATTTATTTATCAATGGTGTTTTTAAAGATTCTCTTAATTCTTTAAAGACACAGATTGATGGGAAAATTGAAACCTGGTATCAGCCAAACGATCCATCCGTAAAATGGATAAAAACAGAGGAATATCCGTGGTGTGATATTGACGGAAACAAGATTCTGGATGAATCCGGGAATGAAATCGTCTTGGTATGGGAATCCGAGAAAGCAGAGCACGAGGGCGACCTTTGGCACAATACTTCTGATAACACGCAATGGATATACAAATCTGGTATTTGGCAACCACAATCCATACCAAATGAGCTGTTAGACAAGATAGATGGGAAGTCATCTGTCTATATGGTTCAGCCGAAACCGCCATATTACGAAGGCGACTTGTGGGTAACAACCAATAGTGAAGGAAAGGCTTCCCTCAAAACCTCCACTGTAAATCGTGTTGATGGAAATTTTGACGCATCTGATTGGATTGATTTCAAGTATGCCGATAAGGACGATATAAAAAACGCAATTGATAATTATGATAACAGTCTTGGACAGGACGCAGTGTTTAATAAGCTTACAAAAGGTGGAGTGGAACAGGGAATCTATATTCAAGACGGAAAAGTATATATCAATGCAAAATACATTTTAGCTGGATTGCTTGCTGGTGAGAGAATCAATGGTCGAGGATTGAAAGTTATTGATGACGACAAGAATGTGACTTTAGAAATCGACAGTAAAGGAAACGTCATACTAGCTCCAAAAACTTTTTTGTTGCAAGGGAAAACTGTAAAAGAAATTGCAGATTATTCTGCCAGTACCGCAGTTTCCGAACAGACACAAGCTGATATTTTCAACAAACTTACCAATGGTGGCAAGGCACAGGGGATTTACTTGGATGAAAACGGAAATGTCTATGTAAATGGAGAATACGTGCAAGCCAAAGGAATTAGGGTTGTTGATGGTAATGGAAAGACCACTTTTGCCATTGACAAAACCACTGGTGCAGTAACAATTTCAGCTTCCAGTTTTGCTCTTGGGGATAAGAGTATTTCCAGTATTGCAAGCGAGGAAGCACAAAAGAAGATTGATGCATTGCCAAAAGATACGGACAATCTTTTAAATGGGTATCTTCTTACAAAATCAGATGTAGAAACATATTGGGATTATAGCGGAAGTATTAATTATGATGTGATAAATCCTAATAAAAGTCGTGATGGTGCAGTTGCTATTACAGCGAATGGCTCTGATTGCTATTTGAGCGCAAAGAGAAGTAATAACCAGGTTGTACGATTGCCTGGAACATATCAAGTGTCAGTCTGGCTAAAAGCAACTCAAAACATGAAAATAAAAGTGTCGCTAAATAGAGTAGCACAAGATGTAAGCGTCACTACAGAGTGGAAAAAATATGAATTTTTGCAAAATGTTACAACGATAAGTTCAAATTATCAATTATTTACAATCGGTGGATTCAACAGTTTTACAAGCGGTACTTTGGGAGTTTATCGCCCGGAAGTAACTGTGGCGGTAAGTAGTGAACATGTATTGAACTTGCTCACAGATAATGGGGCAAAGCAAGGAATATACATGTATAATAACAACCTTTATGTAAATGGACAATTTATTAAAGCACTAAGTATAGCTGCTGACGCTTTGAAGGCTGGTGCTGTTACCACTGAAAAATTAGACGCAAAAGCGGTCACGGCAGAAAAAATGTCCGTGCAGGAACTTGCAGCAGTTGGAGCAACAATTGCAGGTTTTATTATCAGTAGTGACAGAATAAAAAGAACACTGTCTGGCAATACATTAGATATATTCGCAGGAAATGAATACAATCCTCCTAGTTTACTTTCACAAAATTCAACAGGCGATTTCGTGAAATACTCTGGAAATGGGGTGCAATCGAGCACACCTGCGTCATTGACTTTAGTTCTGGGAGATACAACCTCTAAAAACGGATGGACATCTGGAGCAAAACATTATTTGGGAAGAACTCAATTTAATGAAGAGGTGAAAGTAGTTGGAAACTTCTCCGTCACAGGAACTAAATCCGTTATAGCCAAAACCGAAAACTATGGCAACCAACTATTCTATTGTTATGAAACCCCAACCCCAACTCTTGGAGATTTTGGCGGTGGAGTAATTGGGAAAGACGGAATGGCAATCATCTCAATTGATGATATATTCCAGGAATCAACAGAAACAGCAATTGAATACTATGTATTCCTTCAAAATGAGGGAGAAGGGCAGTCTTGGGTATCTGAAAAGTCAGATACCTATTTTGTTGTCAAGGGAACCCCAGGATTGCGGTTTGCATGGGAGCTGAAAGCTAAACAGAAGAACAAAGAGTATATCCGTTTCAATGCCGGAAAAGAAGACCGAGAAGTGAATTTTGAGACAGTCAACCTTGAAAATGTAATGTTCGAAGAACGCGAAAAAATTATACAAGAAATGGAAGGAGAATTATTATGAGCCAGATTAAAAAACTTACATCATTTATGAAACTGTCAACAGGTGAGGGCGATAGAATCGCTTTTACCTATTCAACAATTGATACCGAAAGCGGAAAGGTTTTGAGCCAGAATGAGAAAGGAAATTTTCTTATTTTTGACGATGGGCTTTCGTCAAACATTAAGGCGATTGAAGACTATATCAATAAAAATCAGTTGAATTAAAGGAGGACAACAACATGCCAAAATGGACTGAATACACATCAAAAAATACGTTAGCGGATAATGACGAAGTAATGTTGTATGACGCAACAGGGAAAGCGAACAAACGCGGACTGATGAGCAAGTTTTGGGATTATGTAGTTGATAAAATGTCAACGGCTGTTATCAGTAAATTGGAAACGAAAAATAAGACAGTTATCGGGGCGATAAATGCACTAAATAGTGAAACTACGCATAAAATAAATATCACAGCTAATACAAAATATTCTATTCCTATAGGGTATTATTACAGCGCAATTATATTAGGAACAATTGGGGGAGCGTATTGTGTTATCAGAATTCATAACGCACCAAATAATCCATCGTTCTCTTACATACTTAAAGACAATTGGGTATCAAATCCAGAAATTTCAATTGTAAGTAATGAATGTAATCCATCTCAATTCACTTTTACTACACCTACTAATACTGCCGGATTTGTATGGTATTAATTTTTACCAATAAAAGTTATAATGCCTCACTTATCGACTCCAGTTAACGATATTGCCATTTTATCCGATTCTTTTACAAGAGACCCAAACACCATTTGATTTATATGCTATGGTAATCTGTGTAGAATTGGCACAAAGTAAACAGGCATCAGTCCCTCCACTACTTGGTAAAAATATTCCAAAAGACCATGATGGAATTTTTTCACCTGTACTACCAACATCAATTCCGGAACCACCTATCGATATTAATTTAACTTTATTTCCATCAGGCAATTGCGCAATGTTTTCTGTCTTTTGCGATAATGAGTCACTATTTTGTTTGCTGGAGCTTATAGGAAAAAGTAGCTTCCTTACCATGATACCGATTATACTTGTGGTAAGGAGGTGATACTTTTATGACAGAAAATTTTATTAAAAATGTAGTATCAGCTATGCAGGATGTGGTAACAACAGCCATGATTCTGTGAAATTTAATCATGGTAGGTATATTGTATAAAGAGTTTATGCTAAAGAGCATCCCATTTGGGGTGCTTTTTATTATGCACTTTTTTAACCTCAATAATGAAAGGAGACCACACATGAATATTAATACATCATTAATCAGCAACAACAACAGTTACGCCGGACAGACACCTCTGTATATTGTCATCCACAATACGGATAATACCGCAGCTACAGCAGATGCCAAAGCACACGCCACTGCACAGCATAATGGCAATTTTCATGGCTATTCAGCCCATGTATTCGTGGACGATAAGTCAGCATACCAAGCATTGCCGTACAATCGTGGAGCATGGCATGTTGGAGTAAATTACGGCGGTAAGCTTTTTGGAACTGTGAACAATCACAACTCTATTGGAATTGAAATGTGCATGAATGCCGGCTATAACTACGAAAAGGCATTCCAAAATACCGTTGATGTATGTAAGCAATTGATGAAAAAGTACAATATCCCGGCATTCCGAGTAGTGCAGCATTACGATGTGTGCGCTAAGAATTGCCCTTCTGTAATCCGTGGAAAAGGTGACTGGGATAGATTTAAGAAGCTCATTTCTGGTGAAAGTGTGACAGTGCCAACCACAAAGCCGACAGCAAAAGTTGACAAGTATTACCGCATCCGTAAGACTTGGAAGGATTCCAAGAGCCAGATCGGGGCTTACAAGTCACTGGAAAATGCTAAGAAGGCTTGTAAGGCCGGTTACTCTGTTTTTGATTGGAACGGAAAAGCAGTGTATTCCGTAACAGCAAAGAAAAGTATAGTACAGGTTGCAAAAGAAGTAATCAATGGCGAATGGGGAAATGGACAAGATAGACGTGACCGCCTGGAAGCTGCTGGCTACAACTACGCAGAAGTGCAAAAAAAAGTCAATGAATTGCTGAAATAATAATACTCCCGGGGTTTTCCCGGGAGCTACTTAAATGTTGTATATTCTTCAAATTTGTTTCTTATTTTCGCAAAGTCTTTTCTTCTGATAGGCACAGTATTCCCAGAAAACATAAGGAACGAAGTGTTTATTTCTTTTACCTCATCCATGTTTATTATGTAGCTCTGGTGACACCTCAAGAATCTGGAATCCAGTAATTCTTCAATATCCGATAGTTTACATCGTTCCGTATAAATTATACCACAAGTGCAGTGAATAATAATGTATTTGTTTCGGCTCTCAATATATTCTATATTTTGAAATTCCACCCGATGAATAAAGTCTTTTCCTTTTATCATAAGAGTGCTTTTACTGATATGTTCCAGAGCATGATTGAAAGCAGTATACATTCTGCCATTTTCAGAGCCTTTTATGATATAGTGTACCGGGAGTATATCAAGAGCTTCAAAAACATACTCTTTGTGAGCAGTCCAGAAAATAATGTTTCCATCATATCCATTTAATCTCAATTCCCTTGCGACTTCAATTCCGTTTTCTTCTTTTAAAACAATATCCAAAACTACAATATCATACCACTCGCCATCTGCCACATCATCAATAAGTGGCTGCCCTTTATCATACGGAGTAATCAATGCTTTTATATCACCATTTCGTTTGAGAAAATTATTAATCCGATGCATAAATATATCAATCTGGATTTCGTTATCATCACATATTGCAATTCGCATTCAAATCATCCCTTTTCATGTAAAATTCGCCACCAGAGGTGCTAATTTCGCCATTTCCTGTGTAATTGTATATTTTTTGATACAATGTTATTGTAATACATTAAGATGATAGTGTAAAGGGGATGGATTCATGGAGAAACATAAAAAAATCATAATTGTGTTTATACTGATATTCGTGCATGTGCTCTTGATTCAATATGTTTACTTCTGCCCGGAGCATAGTATTATCTTTGGGAGGGGTAAAACTATCGCAATTGCAAAAGCAGAGGTAAAACAGGTTGGCCATGAGCGCTATAAATCCCTCGCTGACAAGCATCCAGCCCCTTTATTTCTATCTATTATTATTACGATTTGGAAAAGCAAAAATCACAATATTTACACAAAAAAACTTATAATTCATAGAAAAATCAGAATAAATCAGTTTGCCAGGAAAGATTTAAGCGGAAACAATTCTATCCCAGTATATGGTTATAAAAACATGATATAATTTAATAAATGAGAACAAATGTTTGGAATATTGGGAGGGATTTACGTGGATTACAAGAAAGAGATTATTAAATTATTAGACAAATTAGACGAAAGAAAACTTACACTTGTATTTTGGCATATAAAAGGGCTTCTTGGAATCAAATAAAAAGAGGGACAGATTTTTTCTGCCCCTTTTCTTTTTATTCATCATTCATTCCGACAAGTTCTTTTGCTTTTTGCTCAAGCAATTCCCACTCATCTGCGGTGAGGTTGGCTAAAACAGAGATTAATCTTTTCTTGAAATTATCAGATTCACCACTCAGGGCTTCGCCCACAAATTTTTCAATCTGAATGTCTCTTGTGGTAGATTGTTTCATTGGTTCTTCACCAGTGAGAAGCCATTCTCTTCTTATTCCATATTTTGTACAAATCAGGCTTATTACTGCATCTGATGGAGTTCTTCTTCCAGATTCATAACTAGATATATTGGAAAGAGGAAGTTCTAACGCATCTGCAAATTCTTGCTGATTCTTTATATGGAATTCTTTTCGTATCCGTTTTAAACGGTCTTTCATTATCTTCACCTCCTTATTAAGTATTGTACATCATAGTGAATAAGAAATCAACAATAATAATTGTACAAAGTACAAAATTTATGCTTGACAGAAATTGTACGTAGTGATATATTAAGAATGTACAAAGTACAAAACGCTTTGCCGATTAAATAAACCGGGCGACCTACAAAAAAGGGAGGAGGGGAACAAAGTGCTGAATAACTTGAAAAAAGTTCTTTACGATAAAGGAATCACAATTAGAGCTTTTGCAAAAGTTTTGGAAGTCGATGAGAGGACAATACAGAACAAGTTAAAAGGGAAAACGCCTTTTACTTATCCAGAAGTGGTAATTGCGAAAAAAGAACTTTTTCCAGAATATGACATGGAATACTTATTCAGAGATGAATAACAAAAAGTCGACAGGAGTGCTGTCCTATCGACTTTTGCCTAAATTTGTTTACCCTATGTGTTTTGCAGACTGATTGCGTACTTGCTTTCAGCCACATTCTCAGCACAAAATGTTTCCTTGAAACACTTCGCCACTTACGCAGTTTTGGTTCTGCGATTGAGTTAAAAAGTTTAGCTGCCCATTAGTTGGCGAATGTAGGAATTTCGTTCACCTCATTGAACGAAATTGCTTAACGTACTTTGGTAACGCAGTTCACTCTGCCTGCGACCTACAATAAGGAACAGGGCAAATCCAAAAGTTTGGTCATAACAATCCACTCCTTTCATTGCCCATTATCAGGGGATGAAATAATTTTAACACATAGGAAAAATATTTTCAACATAAAGTGAGGTGAAATTATGTCAGAAAAAGAAAAAAAAATCATTGAATCAATCGCTAAAGCCGTTCCGAATATGTCTGAATTTGACAAAGGATATTTCCTTGGAGTTGGCGAGACAATTGCCAAATACAAAAACAATGGCAAAGAAGAAAAAGTTGAGAAAAAGACTGAGAAAGGAGAAACATGAATAACTTAACAGTAACAGAGTATAAGAACATTCGAGTTCTTACAACACAGCAGATTGCGGAAGCATATGAAGCTGACGTAAAAGTTATCTCAAATAATTTCAATAGAAATAAAGAGAGATATATCGAAGGAAAGCATTTTATTTGTCTTGAAGGTGAAGAATTGAAGATATTTAAAACGAATCATCATTTTGATGAATCGTCAAGAATCAATAAACTCTACCTCTGGACAGAAAAAGGAGCATTTCTCCACGCTAAGTCTCTGAACACAGATAAAGCGTGGGAAGTATATGACAGATTGGTAGATGAATATTTTGATAAAGGATCTCGAAAACCATTAACAGTTGCCGAACAAATTCAACTTCTCGCCCAGGGTACAGCAGACCATGAGGAAAGAATCGAAAAACTTGAAAACACAATGACAATTGACTATGGTCAGCAAAAATATCTTGGGGATTTGGTTTCAATAGTGGTTATTGAAGTGATAGGCGGAAAGAATTCCAATGCCTATTCAGAAATCGGAAAGAAAGTATTCGCAGAATGTAATCGAGATGTGAAATCTTATTTCGGTGTAAACGCAAGAAACAACATTCCAAAATTAAGATATGAGGAAGCTGTGAAGTACATCAAGGGATGGCAACCGTGTACAAATACAAAAATGCAGATTCGCGATTGCAATTATGATATTAATTCAGAAAGAAAATGAGGGTAAAACAGTGAAAGATATTAAAAGCTACGAATTTTATGGAGATAATCCAGAAATTTTTCATTCTCTTGTAGGTTTTGAAATTGCAGATATTTTGTTCACACATACCAAAGAAGAAAATGAGAATGTAGTTGTTGTGAAGTGTGCAAATAAGCAACATGTTGAAATTGATCTTCTCTTTAAAGAAGATGGAATATTTGTTACTGAACCATTTGCGGTGGATGAAGATCTTACAATTATTGAATAGGGGAGGTGAACAAAGAATGTTAGCAGATGATTACGTTGCTGAAAGGTTATCCGATTATGATTCCAAAATATATCAGTTATATCGCCACAAAAACGGACAGAAGGCAAGCGACCTTGTAGAAAAAGTAAAAAACGAAATTGCCGAATGCGGTCTGTCCGCCACTGAAGCGAAAGGCTTTTTAGAGTACATGAAGATTGTTATTGACGCTCAGTCACATCTTCCCATTCAGAAATAACGGAAGTTTTTATTGTTTCTGCTCCGGGAACATTGCCATCATCAATCTCATTTGCGGCATGAAGCATTGAAATTATTTTATGAGAATAAGGATGTTCCTTTCCGCAATTCGGGCACACAACCTTGTCTGTACTTATTCTTTCACTTATATAGTAATCACAATGACAAGTACAGGAAACTTTTAATTTGAGAAACATTTTAACACACCTCCTTTCTGAACACATTATACCATTCAGAGGGAGATAATAAAAGAAAATAGGGAGGAAAAACAATGATTAAATTTGAAAACGGATTAGTTAATATTTCTGGTAAAGGGATTGATATTCTTTCAGAGTATGCAGCTATCACCCATGAAATTAAAAAGATGTTCGCAAAAAATGGTGGAGAAGAGAAAGAAATAAAAGAGCAGCTTAGACATTCATTTGAGTATGGCCTTATGAACGAGGAAGAACTTGATAAAGAAATCAAGGAAACTTCCAAACAGATAGATGCAATTATTCCGTTTATTTCGCATCTGGAAGAAATGCTTAAAAAATTTGGAGCAAAAGATAAGGAGGACTAATCATGGGAGAAAACAAGAGTACGGATTATATTCCAGAGAATGCCAATGAGGAATATGCACTTCTGGTTGGAAGATTAAAGGCATTTGAAGCTTGGGCGAATAGCGTGAAAGATTATGATTTCACAAAGGACATGGCATTCAGAATGCTTGGGCTTGATTTAGTCGAATCAAAGGAGGAAAAGAAAAAATGAAATGCTTTAAAGGATTTGACAAGGACTTAAAGTGTAGAGATTTCCAGTATGAAATTGGAAAAGAATACACAGAAGAAAAAGCAGACATTTGTAATTGCGGATTCCATGCTTGTAAATTCCCGATGGACGTATTCGGTTATTATTCTCCTTCAGATTCCAGATATTGTGAAGTTGATCTTGAAGCGAATAATCAGTTATCTAATGATAGCAAGAGAGTTGGGAAGAAAATTTCCGTAAAAGCAGAAATTGGAATTGCTGGAATTATTAAAGCTGGCGTTGAATACATCAAAGAGCAAGTTAATTGGGAAGATGATAAGGCAACCAATACCGGAAATTATTCAGCAGCAACCAATACCGGATATCATTCAGCGGCAACCAATACAGGAGATCGGTCAGCAGCAATTGTAGAAGGAAAAGAAAGTATTGCGTTAGCTACGGGAATTAAATCAAAAGCCAAAGGGAAAATTGGATGTTTTATTGTTCTGGCTGAATGGAAAGAAATTAATTGCGAATATCATCTTATAGATGTTAAATCAGCAAAAGTAGATGGGAAAAATATCAAGGAAGATACTTTCTATACGCTGAAAGATGGGAAATTCGTAGAAGTAGGTTAAGTTGTCCTGGAAGGTGCTGACACACCAACCAGGACGGTATCTAACTAAGAACGAGTTAGTTAAATACAGGATTATTATAACACAACCTCCTGTATTTGACAAACAAAAATATAACAGGAGGACTTTTTATGCAAAAAAATGGCGAAAATCAGCCACTTTCCAGTGAAATCATTGCCGATCTGGAAGAAAAGCTGATGGCAAGAAATGTAATTATCGCTATTCTGGCAACTGCACTTGCAGTAACCACATCCAGAAGAAAGTGAGGACAAAATGAAAGAGGTGGTAAAGACAATAGGAGAAATATTTGTAGGAATAGGGATGTTTACAGTAATCTTCTCAATCACATGGATGTTTACATCATTTGATGCTATCGGGGTGTTCTTTGTATCAACAGTCTTATTCTCAATGGTGTTTCTTCCTATTATATTAGAAATGGAGGAAAAGTAAATGCAAAGATTAAATAAAGTAAGATTATCCGGCAGAGCTGGGGAAATAGTGTTCAGCCACGAACATTACGGAAGATACTATTACAAATTCATGCTGACAGTCATTCGCAGAAGCGGTGCAGTGGATATGTTTCCAATAGTCATAGAAGATTCCATTGTACGTGACAGCAATTACAACGGAAAAGAAATTGTGGTAACAGGAGCAATCAGAAGCATGGACACTTCTAAAAATCCAAATAAGCACCACAATGTTAATTATATCGCAGCTGATGAAGTGGAAATCCTAGATGAACAGGTTCCAGATGGCGATATAAACAAAGCAGAGTTTATTGCCAGAAGTTGCACGAAACAGCCATATGCAAAACTTACATCAGTAACGCACAGAAAAGTTTCAAATCTTTTTGTAGCAATTCCAAGAGAGTATTCAGAAAGAGCGGATTTTATTCGCTGTACTTTATGGGGAAAAGGTGCTGATCTGGCGGTAGAGGTTAAAAGAAATGATTACATTAAAGTATCTGGCAGATTAATGAGCCGTGATGTTTATGTTAATGGGGAAGAAACGGAAACAGTATATGAGATTTCCGTAAAAGAAATGGAGAAATTGGAGGATGAAGAATAATAAGAATGAAGTTCAGATATTTGGCGTAATAATGGATATTCAGCCAGGAACGTTTTTCAAGGACGGAGAAAAATTCGTAAGATTCTATATTGGTGCAAAGCGTACCAGCGGGAACGTAGATTTACTTCCGGTAATTGTTGAAGAAAAGCAGACGGAGGGCTTAAAGATTGGAAAATACGTCTACGTTGAAGGGAGATACAGTTCTTCAAACAAACATGAAAGTGGAAAGTCACATTTGATTCTTGAAATCAAAGCGGAAACAATCTGGTGTGGAGATGGTGATGGGAGCGCAGAAGGTGAAAACAAAATCATTCTGGAAGGTTATCTTTGCAAACCGCCTGTGTACCGCCGAGCACCAAGAGGAAAAGAAATCTGTGATTTGATGATTGCTTGCAACGAATATGACTTACGAAGAACAGATTATATCCCATGTATAGCATGGTGGAAAGAAGCCAGAGAAGCTGCTGATTTCAAGGTTGGAGATTTCGTAAAAATAATCGGAAGAATCCAGAGCCGGATTTATCATAAAAAATTATCTGGTGATGAAGTAGAGCTTAGAACTGCATACGAGGTATCAATAGGGAGGATAATCGAGCATGAAGGTGGAAGTGAAAAAGATTTCGTTGGAGAATTACAAGAAGTTTCCGAGTAAGTCTGTAGATTTGTTTCCAAGAACAGAGATTTCCGGCAGAAACAGAGAAGGAAAGTCCACATTGCAGGATGCATATTTGGACGTTTTGACAGGAAAGATGGCAAATGGTACAGAACCGACTTCTATTCGCAGAAAAGAAAATGGCGTGGAAGTGCCAAAGGTTGATGTTGTAAGAGAACTTACACTTGCGATTGATGGGAAAGAAAAAATGATCCGCAAAATCACAAAGCAGAAGTGGAGAAAACCAAGAGGACAGTCAGAAGAGGTATTCGATGGAAATGAAACTTCTTATGAAATTGACGGATTCCCGGCTAAATCAAAAGATTATACCGAGTTCATCCAGTCAATAGCAGAACCTTCAACGCTTCTGATGTGCAGTAATTCAAAAACTTTTCTTGATATTTTACAGAAATCCACTTCGGAAGCCAGAAAAAAGCTTGGGGAGATGGCAGGATTTGACGTAAATAAATTTATTTTAGACAATCCTCAATATGTTTCTTTAAGCGAAATAACAAAAGGAAATTCTATAGAAAACACTCTGAAAAAATTAAGAAAAGATTTAAGAGATCAGAAAAAGAAATGCGATGAAAAAGACACGGAAATCAAGTATGAAACCAATAGAAGTGTTGAAGCGGAAGACACTTCCTCCCTAGAATCCAAAAAACAGGAGCTTAATGCGGAGCTTTCTAAACTGGAAGAACAGGAACAGATTCTTGAAGATTCGGCAAAAGGCTATGACAGCCTTTCATATGAAATCCGAGGACTGAAATCTTCCAGGGATGGACTTGTTAGCAAGGCGAATGAATGGTTAAGAGCCAGACAAAAATTCATTTCTGATACATTTTCCGAACTTAAGTTAAAAAAATCAGAAAAGGAATCAAGCATTCGTATTATTGGAATGGAACTGGATAACCACATAAGAGCTGGACAACAGGCAAAAGCCGACTTGGATAGAGCCAGACAGGACTATCCAAGAATAAAAGAAATGGAGTGGGATGATTCTGGACTGAAAGCTATTGAAGTCGAAACATTCAATGATTCTGATACTATTTGCCCGACCTGTGGACAGGAACTGCCAGATGAACAGATTGCCGAATTGAGAGCTTCCTTTGAAGAAAAGAAGAAGACTAGAATTGAATCACAGTTGAAAGTAAAAGAATCCTTTGAATTGGAGAAGCAGGAAAAGCTTAAATATGTCTGCGACCTTGGAAATACTTCCGCTGCAAAATTAAAGAAAACTAACGAGGAAATCAACAAATTACAGTCGGAAATTAGCGTAGCACAGGATGAAGTTGCTGAACTCACTAAGCAGATTGAGGAAGAGCAGTCCAAATTTATGGAGCTTCCAGAATCTGTAGATATGACAAATGATGAAGAATATCTTGCGGTTACAGCGAGAATTGCAGAACTTGAAGAGAAACTGAAATCATTTGATGATGTTCCTGGAAAGAAACAGGAATTAAGAATGCAGATCAGCAATGTTATGAAACAGATTTCCAATGTGGATGCAGACATTAAGATTGCACAGGCAGCAGTCACAGAGAAAGAAAAGCGAGTAGCCGAACTGAATAAGGAACTGAAAAGCATTGGACAGGTACAAGCTGATATTGAAAAGAACATTGATACCGTTCTTAACTTCTCAATTCAGAAAAACAAGGCACTGGCAGAGAAAATCAATCCATACTTTAAGCATTTCCAGTTCAGTTTCCTTGATTACACGATTGATGGAAATCCAGTGGAAACTTGCAAGATGATCTGTAATGGAATCGACTACAACAGCGGATTGAATCATTCCGACAAAATTCTTTGCGAGGTTGATTTACTGAATGGATTACAGGAAATGAATGGGCTAAATCTGCCGATTTGGATTGATGATTCGGAGAGCATTGACAAAAGTAGAATCCCTATGTTAGACAGGCAGATGATTGTGCTAAGAGTGACAGATGGAGATTTGAAAGTAATTTGATAAACAGGAGGGGAAAATGCTAACAGCAACATGGGGAAAACATTTTTTCAAAGCGGATGCTACAAAATGTGCTTCTGAAATCATGGAAATTTGCGATCAGATGGAATCTGCTACACCACAGCAGATTCTTGAGAAAGCAAGGGACGAAAGTACAGAATTACATAAGTGCTTCACATGGGATGATTCCATAGCAGCTGAAAAATACAGAATCCACGAAGCCAGACAGATTGTTTGTCAGTTAAAAATCGTGGAACAGGATATTGACAACAAGTCAAAGCCGACAGCAATTCGAGTGTTTTACAAGACAGATGGCAAAAGCGGATATAAGCCAACACAGCTTATTTTGAAGCAGCCAGATGAATACGAAGCACTTTTAGAGCGTTGTCGGAATGAACTTCTGTCAGTGAAACAGAAATACCAGAATATTTCCGAATACGAAGAAGTTTGGGAACTGATTAATTAAACATGAATGCCGTTACTGTGCTGATATGCCTGCAAGAGTGGGAACATAATGCAGAACATGACATAACAGGGCACTACAGAACAAGACAGAAAAGAACGTTACACCTTATTCTTGCGGGCTTATGAGTGCAGTAGCGGCGAAATTCCTATGTTGATATGCCTGTAAAATCGACAGGAAAAATAAGATATAACATCAAAGTAAAGTACAGTACATCATAATTACCCATTTTACAGGTTTATGAGCGTAGGAAACCACAGCATTTATCAGTCTGCATAAGCAGAAAGACAGGATAACTCACAACACAACAAAATAAAACAATTCAGTATAGTGCAGTACCTCTTTCCCTTGTGCAGAGTGATAAGTGTTGTGAACACTTACTATAGGATAAAAATTCTTACAACAGGAAATAATAGCACAGAATAATACACACAGCACTTAACGGATGGGCTGTTTTGTAGGCGGTATAAATCGTCAGGACAGAACACTACAGTACAACACAATACAAAACACAACATATGACTTTTATATCGTCTATAAAGCAGTCCTCCGAAATTGAATATTGGGTAGGTGACATGAAAAAATGTCGCAAAATATTAAAGCGCAGAAAAATATAACATAGAACAGAGTAGAATAGCACAGCACAGCACAATTCATGTTGCCTACCGAGTGTTCAACTCAACCAGATGTATTTAGTTGGCAGTAGAAACTGTCATAATAGGAAACCATAAAATCTTATATGTGAGAACAAAATAATACAGTAAACAATAGCACAACACAAGACAAGCTTTCTACTGCTTGCTAAGTACATTTGGAGTTTGTATGAAGATTCAAGCGGATTAGTTTCGCAAAACATTACAATATACGATATGACAAAATAGCATAAGACAGTATAAAACAAAACTAGCGTTACTAACCTGCTTGAATGTTTGTACAAACAAAAATAATAAAAAATCATTTTATTTTAGGAGGAACGCAACATGGCAAAAAACATCACTATCGAACCTTTAAAGGAAACCACATTAAGAGTTGAGTTAATCGGGGACACAGACCTCATTCTTCACAAGAGAAGCCGTTACTATGAACAGGCTGAATGCTTCAAGCAGTCCAAGGACAAGGGCTTCAAAATGCCAGCTATTTACAATCAGCCAAAGAATGTTTGGGAGGGCTTAATTACTGGTATTCACTGGGAGAAACCTATTAATTTCCATGATGAAGATATTTCCCTTTACACAGAGGAAGAGTGGAAAGATTACATGGAAAACAACAGACCTTGCATTCTTACACAGGCATTCAAGAAATCATTCACAGAAACATTTATTACTTTCTTCAAGGATTCCACAGGAAAGAAAGGAACAGATATCAAGCGTTCTCTTTCAATCGAAGGTTCTATTTGCCCGGTAAATTTTGAATCTGTTGAGGTGGTAAATAAGATCGTTCCGACTTCTGGAATCAGTGCAAGCCCGGTTCTTTGTAGTAGTAACGTTTTCCATAACTGGAGAACCACTATTGAGGTATCTTGCCTGGACATTGTATTTCCATATGAGACAGTATTGCAGCTGATTGAAACCAGTGGAAAGTACATCGGAATCGGAACACAGAGAGCAAACGGAAACGGCAGATATCACATCAACCCGGACAATGTGACTATCATTTAATTTGGTAACTATCGGTGGTATATGAATCCGGGTGAATGCCCGGAAAGTACAGTAAGAAAAATAACAGAATATCATAGCACGTGACACGACATTAAATTCATTCTGTTTCGTATGCCACCGATCATAACTCTTTGGTGCATTCACGGTGGATTGAAAATTTACAAATTATGTAAGCCAGAAGATAGAAAATAAAACAGAAGGGCAAAACATGATAGCCAAAAACATATTTTCAATCTACTGCGCGTGCACCCAAGAAAATAAATAAAACCTTAGGTGTATTCACGATGGGATAATATGACACATCGAAAATAGGACAGCACATATCATTATAGGAAACTACAGAACATTACATATTATCTCATTTTGAATGCACCTAAGGCAAAAAAGAAAAGGAGAATTAATATGGCAGAAACAACACAGGTAGCAAATTTTAACACACAGCTTTCCTACTACACAAATCGTTATGTCGATTTAATGGAAAGAGATTTAACTTCAAGAGGAATGGAATTTGATTCCTACTCAAAGGATTGCGTAGTGGCAGCAATGGGATCTATTTTCCAGATGGTGCATGAGAGTGGAGTGAGTTTTGAAGCAATCAATGGTTCTAACCTTAAATTCATTCTGAGCAAAGTAGCAGCATTGAAGCTGAACGCAAATGCGCAGCCGAGAGAATGTTATTTCCAGATCAGAAACGTAAATATAGCGGCGAAAGGGCAGAAACCTCAGTGGGAGAAGAAAATCGAATTTGCGATTGAGGGCGATGGAAATGACGCTCTTGTAAGTAGATATGGTGTCGATGTAGCTAAAGTATTCCCGTACTGGAAAGTCAGAGAAGGTGATAAGTATATCCCACCAAGACATAAAGGTGTGGAAATCACACCGCCAGAATGGGAAGAATCTGGTGTAGGTAAGGTAGTCCGTATCGTATATCCGATTCAGTATAAGGACGGACATATTGAATATCTTTCTTGTGAAAGAGCAGATGTACTGAAGAATCTTGCAGCACACATCAAGAATAATCTCCAGAATGAAACATTTGGAATTTGTGCAGACAGATATAAAGCTACAGATGTGCAGAAAGCTCAAATTGAAGCAAAGAAAAAAGAAATCATGAAAAAGGTCGCTGACATTGGAGAAATGGAAGCAATCATTGACTGTGAGGAATTAAGACCGTATATTTCACCGTCTTATTATGAAACACAATCCAGAGAATCAATGATTATTCGTAAGATGCGAAACAACATTATGAAGTCTATTCCTAAGAGATGGGACAATCCAGTGCAGGCTTACGAATACAACATGATGGATGCCACATACAGAGAAGTACAGGAAGAAATCGAGCAGAACGCCAATTCAGAAGAATTTATCCCAGACGAGCCAGCGGAAATCGAAGAACAGCCTAAACATCCAACAGTCGCAGAAGTTGTAAAGACCGCCGAGAAAGAACAAGTTCCGGCAGCAGAGCCAGTGGAAACAGAAATTCCGTCATTTATGAGCCAGGAGGAAATGTAGGATGGCAGCTCACACAATTGTGCTTATTATTTTACTTTCAATAGCACTTTTGGGATGGATAGTAACTTTTATTCGAAAAAATGAATACAATCGAACCAATTTAATTATTCTTTTAAATGTTATTACATATGTGGTACTCATTATAATCCGACTTACAATGTAAAAGGAGAGCCAAAATGAAGCATAAATGTATTAAGACAGCAGTATTAATCACAGGGGTTACAGCAATCACAATGTTTAGCGGTTGTTCTTCCTGTAGTAGATCATTGAAATCACTATCCAGTGATATTGACGGTGGTTTGAATCGTACCGTAACTGTTTACGATTACAACGGTGGTAAAATCAAGTCCTGGTCTGGAAAGTTTGATGTTTCCGAATCCGAGAACGAAGTTTACTTTGATGATTCGGACGGAAAGAGAGTTATTATCCACGGCGGTATTGTAGTGAATGAGGAAAACTGATTTAAAGGAATATTCGGAAAGCGAGGTGATGAAAAATGTTCATGAGAGTAGTAAACACAGGGAGTACCAATGGAAACTGCTATGTTTTGAAATCCAACAGCGAAGAAATGCTTCTTCTGGACTGCGGATGCAGATACAAAGACATTCTGAAAGCTATTGATTATAGAACAAGTGATGTTTCTGGCGTATTGCTTAGTCATGAGCATGGAGATCACATCAAATCATTTCGGGAACTGATGAATGCTGGTATTCAGATTTACACCAATGATGAAACCGTGGAACATCTGCAAATAATCACTGGCGAATTGATGAAAGGAGTTCCAGAGAAAAGACCGTTCCGGGTTGGCTCGTTCACTGTAATACCATTTTATTTGCCACATACCACAAGAGATAAGGACACAGGGCAACTTATTCCTTGTTTCAATTATGGGTATATTGTAGAGCATGAAGAAATGGGAAAACTGTTGTACATGACTGACTTTGAATACTGCAAGTACAACTTCAAGGCAATGCGATTGAATCACTTGGTTATTGAGTGCAACTATTGTGGAGAATTGGTTGACAAAACAGCCGAAAATTACACGCACAGGCTTAAAGGGCATTGTTCCTTAGATACTTGCAAAAGCCTAGTAAATACAAACCATACGGCGGCATTACGGACGGTAACATTGGTGCATTTGAGTAATGAAGCAGCTGACCCGGAACAGATTTTGAAAGAGATTAAAGAAGCGGTGGTTTGGGATGATGCGCTGGTTCAGATTGCAAGACCTGGACTGGAAATTAACTTGGACTTATGTCCGTTTTGAAAGGAGAAAATTAATGCAAAGAAAATTCAAAAACTATGTAATTAAAGGACAGGAGCATGTAGACCGCAAAACAGGAAAAACAATTCCTTCACCTAGTGCATGGCGTTCAGTAGAAGATGTGCTTCCAGAAACACCAGTTGATGATACCGCATGTTTGTATTATGTAAAGTTGGAAAACTCCGAAAAAATCATCATGCTTGCATATGCTGGAAATGGCGAATGGACTGACACAGAAGGAAAAGAATACAAAGGTGTAGAGACATGGCTTGAATATATGCCAAAAGAACATCCGATAGTCGAAAGAAAAACTTTCTTAAATGAAGATATTTTGAAAGCTATTGTTTCTGATTATATGGAAAAAACTGAAGGAGTTACGGTTAATACAAATAATGTATTTTTTAAAGTAGGAAGAAAATCTGTCGGCTATGGAATGAGTGAACATGAGGAATTGGTATTTATTGGATGTGATGTGATAGCTATAGGGGAGGGAAATTGAAAATGAGCGTATTCAGTGTACCAGTAACGATTGGTGTTAATGAGGAAGAAATTGCCAAGGAAATCCGTAAAAATGTTGAGGACAGGGTAGTTGAAAAAATTACTAAAGAAATCAAAGGAGTTATTTATAAAAAAGAGTTATATGGTAGTAGAGAAACCAATGAGCCGCTGTGTAGGATGATACATTCTCATATTTCCGAGATACTAGAAAAGAATGAAAGCGTGATCGTACAGGAAGCGGCAAAAGCCTTGGCAGATAAGATGATTAAAACCAAGGCTGTGAAAGAAGCGATAAAAGAAACTGTCGAGAAAGTTAAGGAGGATTAACCAATGAAAATCTTCTTAAAAACACTTAACAAACTGAAAAAGCCAGAACCTTCCGAACAGGAATGTAAGTACGACAAAGGTTGGAATGACGCAATCAAGAAAGTTGAAGAACTGATCTGTTCCTACAGTCCTGCGGATATGTGGATTCCAACAGATGTGAAGTTACCGCCAGAGCCAGATGTGAGAGAAAGCCCAGAAGATAAGATAAAATACAACGTTACCATAAAAGACGCCGAGTTACCAACAACCCTTACATATTTAGGCGGTGGAAGATGGGGCATGGTAGAAGAACACGGAATTGCATATTACCCAGTCATTGCATGGCAACCAATGCCACCAGTATACAAACCAGGGAGGTAACACCATTGGAAATAACAATCGGAATCGGCACAGATGAAATTAAAGAAATCATCATGGAGCATATCAAAACAAAAGGATTCAACGTAACAGAAGATGATATTTCCTTTGTTATCGGGAAAGAAGAAACTGTAACAGGAAATACAAAGAAAATCAAACACGCACTTATTAGATGCGACATTCAGATTGAGAGGTGATTGTATGGGATTTAATGTAGTTGTATTATCCGGGCGGCTGACAGCTGACCCGGAAATACGAATGGGAACTAACGACACTAATATTGCCAGATACACATTGGCGGTTGATAGAGAAAAAAGAAAGAACACAGAGCGTAAAGCCGACTTTATACCATGCGTAGCACTTGGAAAGAATGCAGAATTTGTTGAGAAATTTCTGAAAAAAGGAATGAAAATTAATATTAGAGGGAAATGGCAGACTGGAAGTTATACGAACCAAAATGGTGAAAAAATATACACAAATGACTGTTTTGTGGAATCACATGATTTTGCAGAAAACAAAGGTCAGACAGAGAATCCACAGAAACCAGATACACGACCAGTACCGCCGCCGGAACCTAGTTTCATGGATGTGCCAGATTTAGGCAGTATGGAAGATGAATTTCCGTTTAGTTAGGAGTGATGAAATGGTACAAACAGGACAGATTATTTATTTTAGCAATCAGAAAATGATGTGCTTTGATGTTGAATCCATTGAGGATATTACTGAACCACCAGAACAAATAGAAACTACATCGGTTTATGGCGAGACAAGAACGTATGCGCCGGCAATAATGAATCCAACAACTCTTTACGTTACTGGAAAGGAAATTGTAAAACTTGACCCAACAACCATGAAACGTATTGCCAGATACAATCTTGAAGAAGAGAATAAATCTCTTTTAGAAGAAATCGCAGAAAGAAAAAAGGTTATTGATGATCTTGAACAGAAAGAACAGGTTTTGCGTGACAGGTTCAGAAAGGCAATAGCTGCATTCAAAGAAATCATGGAAAATGGTTACTATGATGAGGGCGAAGATGAATACGAGAGTGAATGGGAGTGATTAAATGAAACCAGTTTTAGAAACAAAGTCTACATACAAAGGTTATCCATATGTGGTTCTGTTTATGCCAGGAGCATACAGATGCGGATATGTTGGTATACCTTACAGCCATAAGTTAGCAAAGAAAAGTGTTGATGATTTAGGTTATCTTGACTGTCATGGTGGAGTTACTTATTCAGAACCATTTCTACACGATTGTGACGATGATGATACATGGTGGATTGGATTTGACTGCGCTCATTGTTTCGATGGTTATGATATTGAGATAGCAGAACAGTATTTCGGGGAAGAACCAGACTTCAAAAAAATGCTTAAAATAATGGGAGATTACTGGCGAGAATTAAACAAAAATCCAGATTGCAAAATTCACTCACTTGCTTATGTCAAAGCTGAGTGCAAAAAACTCATTGACCAGATTGAAAAGGAGTGATTCTGGGTGGATTATAAAAAGCTTAGACAGGCAAAAGCTATTGAAACAACGAATCGAAAAAGACTCATGAAGATCAATCCAAAGCTTGATGATGGGAGCGGAATATATTTTTTAACCAGAACTGATGAAAACGAAATCTCATACTTTTATATAGGTCAGGCAGTACATATAATTCAGAGGATGTGCTCACACCTTACTGGGTATCAGCACATAGACCTATCAATTAAGAAAAGAGGATTTTACAGTGAAGAAAATCCTTTTGGGTGGAAAATAAATTTTATCCATTATCCTGTCGAACAGCTTGATAAAATGGAACAATACTGGATATTAGAGTATACCAAAAAAGGATATCAATGCAGATATAATAAAACCTCTGGGAGCCAAGGAGAAGGAAAAGAAAAAATCAATGAATTTCGCCCAGCAAAAGGTTATAGAGATGGACTTCAACAAGGCAAGAAAACCCTTGCAAGAGAATTAAAACACATCATTGATACTCACTTAAATGTATCAATCAGACCAGAAAAAGCAAATAACAAAGTATCTATTAAGGCGTTGGAAAAATTCAACGACTTACTCAATGAAGAAAACTATCACTGATTCTAACACACCAGTAGTTCTACTGGCTAAATTCCAAAGATAAAAAATAAAAAATGAAAGGAGCTTGCCTTCAGCTGACGTAAGGGTGCACCGGGCTTCTTTTAAAAATGAATTATGAAGATTTTTTAAAGAGCAAACGATTTGTTCTTGAAAGCAGTGGGTTTGATATTGATAAATCGGAATTAAATCCAATGTTGTATGAATTTCAAAAAGACATTGTGAGATGGGCTTTAAAGAAAGGAAAAGCCTGCATATTTGCTGATTGCGGTTTAGGAAAAACACCAATGCAACTTTCGTGGGCACATCAAGTTTGCACACATGCTGGTGGAATGGTTCTTATTCTTGCACCGTTGGCTGTGGCGGATCAAACGAAGCGTGAAGCTGAAAAATTTGGTTATACTGCAAAAGTTGTGGAAAGCCAATCTGAATGTATCAGCGGTATTAATATTACCAATTATGAAAAAATGGATAAATTTGTTGCAAATGAATTTGTGGGAGTTGTACTTGACGAAAGTAGTATTCTTAAATCTTATTCTGGAAAAGTCAGAACAGCAATTATTCAGAATTTTCATTCAGTTCCTTATAAGTTGGCTTGTACTGCAACACCAGCCCCCAATGACTATATGGAAATAGGAAATCACAGCGAATTTTGCGGCGTTATGACACGGTCGGAAATGTTATCAATGTTCTTTGTGCATGACGGTGGACAAACATCTAAATGGAGATTAAAGGGGCATGCAACAGATGTATTCTGGCAATGGCTGGCAACATTCAGTGTATTTGTAGATAACCCAGCAAATATCGGGTATCAAGTATCTGGCTACGATCTTCCGAAACTTAACATTAACGAAATTATTGTAGACGGAAATGAGCCGATAAAAGAATCATTAACACTTACAGAACGAAGAGAAGCCAGAAAGGAAAGTCTTGAACTTAGATGTAAAAAAGCTGCGAAACTTGTAAATAGTTCAAATGAGAAATGGCTTGTATGGTGTGATTTAAATGACGAATCAGCAAGATTAAGCGAACTGATATCTGAATCCGTGGAAGTAAAAGGCTCTGATAAATCAGAATATAAAAGCAACTCTATGTTGGCGTTTTCTGATGGAACGGTCAAATGCCTTATCACAAAGCCCAAAATTGCAGGGTTCGGCATGAACTGGCAGAATTGCCACAATATGATATTTACTGGACTTTCAGATAGCTATGAGCAGTATTACCAAGCAGTCAGACGGTGTTGGCGGTTCGGGCAAGAGAAGCCTGTGAATGTTTACATTATTATTTCCGCGAAGGAAGGCTGCGTAAAGGAAAATATTGAAAGGAAGCAATGTGATTTCCAGAAAATGCAGTCTGAAATGACAGAATTAACAAAGGAAATAACAAAAAAAGAGCTTAAAAGCACTTGCCGTATAAGTACGCCTTATGAGCCAACAAAAGAAATGAAATTGCCAGATTGGGAGGAATTTACAGCATGAATGTTTTAGACCAGGTTGTTAAAGAAAAATACGCAATATACAACGGCGATTCTTGCGAAATCACAAAAGAAATCCCGGACGAAAGTATTCATTATACAGTATTTTCACCACCATTTTCTAGCTTGTATACATACAGTAACAGTGACCGGGATATGGGGAATAGTAAGGGAGATGATGAATTTTACAACCATTTTATCTATCTGGCAAAAGAACTGTATCGAATAACAATGCCCGGAAGATTACTTAGTTTTCATTGTATGGACTTGCCGCTTATGAAAGAGCGTGACGGCGTGATTGGCTTGAAAGACTTTCCAGCAATCATGCGACAGATTTTTGAAGATTGCGGATTTATTTACCATAGTAAGGTTACCATCTGGAAAAATCCAGTAACTGAAATGCAAAGAACAAAAGCATTGGGACTGCTGCATAAGCAGATTAGAAAAGATAGTGCAATGAACAGGCAGGGAATCCCGGATTATATTGTCACAATGAGAAAGCCAGGAGAAAATCCAGAACGAATTTCGCATACACACGAGACTTTTCCTGTTGATGTGTGGCAAAACTACGCAAGTCCAGTATGGATGGACATTAGGCAGAGCGATACATTACAGAAAAAATCTGCACGAGAAGATAAGGACGAACGTCATATTTGCCCTTTGCAGCTGGAAGTTATTCAGCGCTGCATTGAATTATGGAGCAATCCAGGAGATATAATTTTTGACCCATTCGGTGGTATCGGTTCCACCCCATTTGTGTCTTTAACACTTGGAAGAAGAGCAATCTCATGTGAACTTAAAGAAAGCTATTTTAAACAAATGAAAGCAAATGTAGAAGAAGCACTGAATGGAAATGTAATGGATTGCCCGGTAGGACAAATGAGTATTGAGGATTTTTTATCGTAAAACAATGTTATCAGCAAATATCAATCTTTGATTATTTAAAAGGAGAGTGATTACATGGCAGAGAATACCAATGGAAGAAAACAAAGCACATGCGGGAGAACTTGGAGAAATGCTCAAAAAAGGAATGACGTTCCAGATGCCAGAGGATAGCGAGGTGGAAGCATGAAATATAAGTGCGTAAAGGCGTTCATGTTAGATAGCTATGACGATGATGGGTTTTACATTGAAAATTGTATAGAAATTAAGGTTGGCGAAACCTATGAAGTTGGAAATGAAAATTTTATCGGCGGAGACATTCGTCTTAACGGCATAAATACAAACAAGTGGATTGAGATATCTCAAGAAATGTTGGATGAGTATTTTACAGAGGTGGTTGTATGAGCAGAGTACGAACCAGATTAGAACAATACAAAACTGAGATAGAAAATAAATCACAGTATAAGCATGGGCTTCCAGGGAGTGCGCTGGATATTGTGAATACTCTTCTGAATGATTTTGAACAGGACGAGAAAGAAAAAGATTGGATTATCGTCAAGTATCATAAAATCACGGATGCAGAACGTAAGGAAAATGGTTATTCAGAGGATATTGAATATTACCTTGACGGATTACTACCAGATGATGGACAAGAAATTATTGTCACTGATGGGGAAAATACCTGGTGTGATACATGTAGTGTTAATTCGGATGTGGAATATGGTTTAGAAAGTTGTATTGATTGGATTGAAATAAAAGCCTGGATGCCACTTCCAGAACCATACAAGGAGGGCTGAGGAATGCGGTTAATCGACGCAGATAAATTAAAAAAAGATATACTGCTTCAAAATATCTTAGGAGAACCAATACAGAAGATTATAGACAGATATATACATATTGTGGACGAGCAGCCAACAACATTTGATGTGGATGCAGTTGTGGAGCAGTTAGATACATACATAACAAAGCTGGTTGGAAGAAATGCTGCGCTATATAAGACGGTTATGCAAATTGTGAAAGGTGGTGGTATAGATGGCCGTTAAAGGGATTTTATTCAATACGGAAATGGTTCGGGCTATTCTGGACGGAAGAAAAAGCTGTACCAGAAGAATTGTAAAACCGCAATGGGAAGAGTGCCCGAATTGCAAATATGTTCACAACGAATACATATATGATAACCTGGCAGAGAACGTATACTGTGCAAGATGTGGCTATCCGCTGGTGCCTGAAAGAAGAGCTCCCTATCAACTGGGAGATATCCTGTATGTCCGGGAAACATGGGAGCGTTTTGAATGTTGGAACTGTGAGGGAGACGAAAGAGGAAATTGCCCCAAAGAACCAAAGAAAAGTGTTTTGGATAAAACTTGTGGTTGCTACATGTATCGGGCAACAGATGAAATAAGTGGAGACGCGAAGTGGCACCCATCCATCCACATGCCGAAAGAAGCCGCACGTATCTGGCTTAAGGTTACGGATGTGAGCGTGGAGCGGTTACAGAATATCACAGAAGATGGCGCAAAAGCAGAGGGAGCAAATTGGAAGAATGGAAAAAACGTTGGTTGGGAAGAAAAAATGTGGCGTACAGCGATAGAAAGATTCGCTAAAATTTGGGATTCCACCATTAAGAAATCAGACCTTGATCGCTACGGCTGGAATGCGAACCCGTGGGTCTGGGTGATCGAGTTTGAGCGGTGCGAAAAACCGAAGGAGGTGTGATATGAGAGAAATTCTTTTCAAGGCAAAGAGCGTTTATGATGGAAAATGGGTTGAGGGATATTACCTAAGAGATCAATATCACATAGGGGGGAAGGACATTATTTTTTATCGGAAGGATTCAGATCTGTTTACAGTATATACCAATATAATTGATATAGAAACCCTCTGTCAGTTCACAGGTCTGACCGACAAGAACGGGAAGAAAATTTGGGAGAACGATATTGTTAATCATAACGGAGAATATGCCCCGGTAAAATTTGGAATGTATTGTTCGAGTTTTGATTACGGAAGCTATAATTTTGGATTTTATGTTGATTTTCCAGAAGAGACATTTTACAGAAAAGAACTTGGATATTGGCACAGAAAGATTGAAACTGCCGGAAACGTGTTTGACAACCCAGAATTATTACAGGAGGAATCAGATGAGTAAAGGCAAGGACATTTCAACCATGTTTACGAAAGAGGAAAATAAAAAAATGGAAGACTTGGGTATGGACTGGCTACAAGAGAAAAAGATACTATCATTAGTCTTTCACAATATGGAGCATTCTTGCAGAAAAGAGGTAAGAGAAGATGAGTAAGTCAGTATTAGTGATGGAAACACCAGAAGATTGTGAATCATGTGTTTTACACGGTGGAATATTCCATTCTTTTTGTAAAATAAATTGTAGATATATCGAAGACTTAAGCTCAAAGCCAGATTGGTGCCCGCTTATGGACTTGCCGAAAAAAGACAATGGAGATTATCCAGCCAATACGTCTGATGCTGGCTTTGCGGAGGGCTGGAATCAGTGTATTGATGAGATTACAGGGGGAAATTATGATGATTGATTTAACAGGAAAAAACGTATTTGTAAGAACGCGGGAAGAATATTTGAGTGTTCTGAAAATAGCAAGGTTTCAGGGATTCAAATGGGCGAGAGAAAACCATTTAAACCATATCGAAATTCCATTTCCAAACATATTGAATTTTTGCGACAGTAAGATTGT